>OJSH01001418.1_pt1 | contig 21625 bp, 18 predicted proteins | sample 1599441 | NCBI WGS metagenome assembly OJSH01 (sample SAMN04168658, study PRJEB22393) | human gut metagenome | biome: human gut microbiome; feature: stool | host: Homo sapiens | collected 2014-03-24 | reverse complement strand
GCATCTGCCGCACCTCGCTCGCCGTATCGGCACTTAGAATTATGCGGTATTGCCTCAGGCATTTGCAAAATTACAAATAGAGGAAAGGATTTTGAATCATGCTGGATATTCGTTTTGTGCGTGAGCACCCCGATGAGGTCAAGGAGAACATTAAAAAGAAGTTTCAGGATGCCAAGCTGCCGCTGGTAGACGAGGTCATCAATCTGGATGCCGAGTACCGCGCCGCCATTGGCGAGGGTGACACCCTGCGCGCCAACCGCAACAAGCTTTCCAAGCAGATTGGCATGCTGATGGGCCAGGCTAAAAAGGATCCCAGCAAGGCCGCCGAAGCCGAGGAGATCAAGAAGCAGGTGACCGCACAGGCTGACCGCCTGAAAGAGCTGGAAACCAAGGAAGCCGAGCTGCAGGACAAGATCCGCGACATCATGTACACCATCCCGCAGATGATCGACCCCAGTGTGCCCATCGGCCCGGACGACAGCTGCAATGTGGAAGTACAGCGCTTTGGCGATCCTGTTGTGCCGGATTATCCCATCCCGTACCATGTTGACATCATGGAAAGCTTTGACGGCATTGACCTGGATGCTGCAGGCCGCGTTTCCGGCAACGGCTTCTACTATCTGCTGGGCGACATTGCCCGCCTGCACGAAGCTGTTCTGGCTTACGCCCGCGATTTTATGATCGACAAGGGCTTCACCTATGTCATCCCCCCGTTCATGATGCACGGCGATGTGGTGAAGGGCGTTATGTCCTTCCCCGAAATGGATGCCATGATGTACAAGATCGAGGGTGAGGACCTGTACCTGATCGGCACTTCTGAGCACACCATGATCGGCCGTTTCATTGACCAGACCCTGGACGGCGCCAAGCTGCCCCTGACCCTGACCAGCTACAGCCCCTGCTTCCGCAAGGAGAAGGGTGCCCACGGCATTGAGGAGCGAGGCATTTACCGCATCCACCAGTTCGAGAAGCAGGAAATGATCGTCGTCTGCAAGCCGGAGGACAGCATGACCTGGTACGACAAGCTGTGGCACAACTCTGTTGAGCTGTTCCGCTCTATGGAGATTCCCGTTCGCCAGCTGGAGTGCTGCTCCGGCGACCTGGCTGACCTTAAGGTGAAGAGCTGCGACATTGAGGCTTGGAGCCCGCGTCAGCAGAAGTACTTTGAGGTTTGCAGCTGCTCCAACCTGGGCGATGCCCAGGCACGCCGTCTGCGCATCCGCTACAAGGATGAGAATGGCAAGACCCAGCTGGCCCATACCCTGAACAACACCTGCGTTGCCCCGCCGCGCATGCTGATTGCTTTCCTGGAGAACCACCTGCAGGCTGACGGCACCGTGACCATTCCGGCTGTTCTGCAGCCGTACATGGGCGGCAAGACCGTGCTGGTACCGAAGGAGAAGTAATTTTCTTTTTGGAGTTGTTTTCCAGCCTTTTTGAAAAAGGCTGGGCGACAAACTTTAATCAGACCAAATATCAAAAGCCCCGTGTGAGGGGAAAGGGAACAGGCGCAGGTCTGTTGAGCTTTCCCCGACACGGGGCTTTTGGTTTTTATGTGCAAACTCGGAAGAGTGGGGTTCCTGACTTTGCATCACCATCGCTGCTGTGTTTTTATTCCTGCCATCCAAATTAAAAAAGTACTATAACGACTATACCATTGGATGTTTTTGCGAACTTTTGGGGCCATAATTTCAGTATTGAAAAAATCAAAAATGTGTTTTACCCTATCCTGCAGGACATTAAGAACCACCAAGTGAAGCTCTAACCTCTGGCTCTGCTCTAAGCCCCCGTGGGAAGCACTCACGGAGCAGAAGTCACCACTTTCCTCCGATGATATAACCATCGAGGACTGCCGGATAAATCGGACAACTCTCTCCTATGGACAAAAAAACGCATTGAACTGTTTCCAACTAGACGATTGATTGAATAGGACGGACAGGGAAATCGAAACGGTGGTTGTAGCGATCGGCTTTGTATGTTATAATGAAAAAAATTGTTCCGATTATTTTTCAAACTTTAGAAAATCGAGGTGTTCCGATGAACCCGGTTTTAAAATATCGTGGTGGAAAATCGCGGGAAATTCCCCGCTTTCTTCAATATATACCAGATGATTTCAATCATTATATTGAACCTTTTTTTGGTGGTGGAGCTGTTTTCTTTTATCTTGAACCTGATCGTGCGATTATCAATGACGCAAATACAAAGCTAATGACTTTTTATCAGCAGTTGAGAGATAACTATTCCGCCATGCGCACACAACTCGACACACTTCAACAGTTATATGAATCTAACCAAGCGGAATTTAAAAGGCTAAAAGCAATGACACCTGATGAAAGGGTTCCAAACGCCAATGAAACCCTATATTATCGCATGAGGGATTTGTTTAACCACCCTGACAATACTTTTTTAGATGGCGTTTTATACTTCTTCATCAACAAAACAGCTTATTCAGGAATGATTCGTTATAATAACAGTGGAGAATACAATGTTCCATTTGGTCGTTATCCAAATCTCAACACTAAATTAGTAACACAACAACATAGCGAGTTATTACAAAGAGCAGAATTGTTTAATCTTGATTACAGCGATATATTTAATATGGCTCAGGCTGATGATTTTATCTTCCTTGACCCACCGTATGACTGCGTTTTCAATGATTATGGCAATATTGATATGATGAACGGTTTCGATGAGACAGAGCATCGGCGTTTAGCTGCTGATTTTAGGAATTTGCCGTGCCGCGCTCTAATGGTAATAGGAAAAACCCCCTTAACCGAAGAATTATATGGCGAATATATATTTGATGAGTATTACAAAAACTACTCTGTTAATATAAAAAATCGATTCAACAACGACAAAATGCACATTATCGTTAAAAATTATTGATTAGAGGTGTCGTTATGGCAAGAATTGATAATAAATTGTTATTTTTTACTACTTCACCAAGGACACCTGCTAAGATGATCCCTGAAATAAAACTTTTGTCTGAAAAGTTTTCAGGAAAGTCGTGGAATAAATTAACCCAAGAAGCTTTTATAAACGAACTGGCTCATAGTGATTTTTTCGAAGGAAAAGGGTCGCCATTTGATAAGGCTTTTAGTGCTCGAGATCGTATCAATCGAGCACCAAAGGCTTTAGGTTTTATCGATCTAAATCCATGCGTAGCGTTAACCGAAGCAGGGAATTTTTTTATTTACGGAAAGCGGCCACAGGAAATATTTTTACGACAATTGCTAAAGTTTCAGTTGCCTTCCCCATATCACTCGGAGAACAAAAATATTATAGGGACTTTTTATATTCGACCTTATCTCGAAATTTTGCGACTAGTTCGAGAGTTAGAATATATCACTTTTGATGAATTCAAAATATTTGCCGTTCAAATGACAGATTATCACAAATTCGATTCGATAAGAGATTCTATTTTGCGATTTCGGGAAGAGAAATCCCAAAATAGAGGACAATACAAGCGTTTTGTTAACGATATATGGGAAAACGCGATATTAGAAATACATAAAGATAGGATTGCGGCCGGTAAAACGAGAACAAGAGAGACTAACGATGCGAGCCTCAAAAAATTTATTGCTACGCAAAAAAGCAATATGAGAGATTATGCAGATGCTTGTTTCAGATATTTGAGATATACTGGTCTAATCTCCATTTCACACAAAAGTCGGTCCATATCAATTTTTGCGGATAAGATTGTCGAGGTGGATTTTATCCTTTCGACAGTATCACGCGACCCTGTTTTTGTTGATGATGTAAACGCTTACAAAGCATATCTATTTTCCGCTAGCTCTCCTACTCTCTATACAGATAATGAAGAAAATATTGTTGATGTCCTTATGCATATTGGTTCTTTTACAAGACGAGAATTAGCCGGAAAAACCATTGAAGAACTAAAAGATTTGCGCGATGATGTAGTCAAGCAGCACAAAGATGCTGTTATTTATGAGCAAGTTGCTGAGATAAAGTCCTATGCCTTGTATTCGGAAATTATAGACACCTTCAACGAAATTATTGCTGATGAATATTATGACGCTCCTTTGATGTTTGAATATAATACATGGCGAGCTATGACAATGCTTGACGGTGGAAATATCAAAGGCAACTTCAATTTTGATGATGCCGGCCAACCATTGTCTACTGCCGCTGGAAATATGCCCGATATTGAATGTGATTATGATGACTTTTCTCTGTCCGTAGAAGTAACATTACAGTCTGGTCAGCGCCAATATGAGTCGGAGGGAGAACCTGTTGCACGCCATTACGGACAATTAAAAAAGAAAAGCGGAAAAGATACTTACTGTCTTTTTATTGCCCCAACAATCAACGCTGCAACTTTAGCACATTTTTATGGATTGAATCATCTTTCTATTGCGTTATATGGTGGAAAGTCAAAAATCATCCCGCTAGAATTAGACCAATTCATGCGTCTTATAGAGAATTCGTACAATTATAAAACTCAACCAGAGCCAAAAGACATTCGCCGTTTTCTTGATGATGCTATTATGCTGTGCGAAAAAGCAACCGATGAAAACAACTGGCGTTCTAGTATTCAAACTTGTGTTGATATGTGGCTGGCATCATAAATAACAATGATAATCCTGTCTGTCTTTACTAAAGGGTGCCACAGCAAGAAAGCCTTAAAACAGCTTCTCTCTCATTTCAATTTTGGGAAAAGAAACGGCTCCAAATTCAGAAAGAGCTCTGCGAAGCATTTTAAAAGGTTGGCCACCTATTCAGCGGGCGGGCACGTGTCGCCTGTTGTTCTGCTATTTTTCTAGGAGTATCGGCTATATTTTGGCAATTTTAGCGTATGTTATCCACAATTCAAAGCGTAGGACAAGAGACTTTCATATATCTGCTGCCGTTCTCTGATTTCCACGCATTCCCATTCGCAAAAATTCAATCACGCCAGCAGGCGTTCCATCACACTTTACAAATCACTATCGTGTCCCAAATAAAAAAAAGGGGGGGAGGGGCCCTCTCCCTCTGCATCTGTCAAGTAAAAGTAGACACCATAAAAACGCAAGTTTTTGGTGGTGTCTACTTTTATTTTACAGATGCACTCCATAGGGCGAATACCGCCTTTTCTTATTATTCAGTCCCAGCTATATCGATCTGAGCAAAAGTCAACATGGGATTGGTATGGTATCTTTAACTTTTGGAAGCCCCATTTTCCCTACAGGTAACATACACTTTTGCGGCCAGTTCTTCCTGCGATAACCCTTTGGCGGTACGCAGCTGCAAAATAACTTGCCTGGTTTCCACGGCATTGCCTCCTTTATCTTTTATCGGTAGGACAGCATAGCGGGCTGCGTTTGCCAAGCAACGGGAAGTTGCATTTTGGACTTTGTTTTTTCAGGGCGATTCAACCCAGCATGGCACCCAGGGCGTCCAGCGCCGTGCGCAGGGCGGGGGCGGCGGGCTGGCCCGGAGCGCTGGAAACACCTGCCGTGGCAAAGCCTGCACAGCTGCCAAACGCTGCGCCGCAGATGCGGCTGACCATCCCCTGCTGGCCCATGGACATGGTGATGAGCGGGGTATCGTTCCCTGTGGCTTGGGCTGCCTGGGCGGTGGCTTCCAGCAGGCGGGCGGTATCCGCCGGGGTGTGGGGCATTACGGCCAGCTTGGCGATATCTGCCCCGCGGCGGATCATATCAGTCAGGGTGTTGACCATCGTTTCGGTGGGCGGAGTCTCGGCAAAGTTATGGCTGCTGAACACGGTTTTTACACCGCTTTCCCGCGCCTGCTGCTGGATGGCAGCAATGACTGCCGGAGCCGTGCTGGCTTCGACATCCAGCAGATCCGCCAAGCCACTGTGGCAGATAGCAGTGCCGAGTTCGCCGTATGCGGCATCGGTGAGATCGGCCAGACCGCCCTCTTTTTTGGTTCGGATGGTGGCCAGTAGGGGAACGCCCTGCCCAATGGCGGCACGGGCGGCGCACAGCACGTTTTGCACGTTAGGAGCATCCAATATCGAAAGGGCATCCAAACGCAGCTCTACCACGTCCCCAGCCGCCCCAGCGGCGGCAGCGTTGGAAAGGTCGTTGGCCATAACGGGTACCAGGATCTTAAAGTTGGTCGGGGCAGTGTCCCGCGGGGGCAGCAGCGTTACGCCGCGCACAGTAATGGCAGGCATGGGGTTTCCTCCTTCAATGTTCCACGGGCAGCGGGCAGTGCCGCTGCAAAATATACCAGTATTGTAGCACAAGGCGGCGGCTGGCACAAGAAAAAGCCCCCGCGCACAGCACGGGGCTTTGGCAGCCGCCGGGGGCGTACATTGCACCGTCAGCCAGGGGACCGGACGGGATTTTGCCAACCTGACCTTGATCGTATACCACATTCCGGTTGCGGCACAGTTCGTAATCAAGGGGCCGGGCGGCTGATTGACCTGCTGCAAATCGTGGTCAGCATTGTGTTCACCCGGTTCATGGCGTTGTTCCAGCACACCATTACCTGCCAGAGCGTCCTTTTGCCTGCCCGCAACACGGAACAAAGCGAGAAATGGCGCACGGTGGGGGTTGGACAGCTTTTGTCCGATCGTTTCCTGCAATCTCTCCAGCGTTTTTATCTATACAAAAAGAGCAGCGTTTCTTCTGCCGCATGGCAAAAACGCTGCTCTTTTTCAAATGCTGATTTTGCGCTGGATCTTACAGTTCGATCTTGCCGAACATGTCAAAATCATCCCCATCATGGATACGCGCGGTGCGGGCCGGGGCCTGCGGGCGGGCGTTGGGGTCACGCGGGGCGCTGGCAAATTCGCGCTCCGGCACGCTGGACGGGCGGCCATAGCCGCGGCCGCCATTGCGGCTGCCACCGCGGTTATCACGCGGGGGACGGCTGCTGTTGCCGCGGTAACCACCGCCGCGGCGGTTATCGTTGCGGGGGCCGCGGTTGCCGTTAAAGCTGCGGCCATTGCGATTGCCGCGGTTGGGACCGCTGCGGCGGCCGCGCGGTGCATCACGATCCGGCAGGTTGCTGGCGTTGGGGTCGGTGGAATAAATCACCACGCGGCGGTCGGGGCCTTCGCCCTTGCTCTCGCTGCGTACGCCCTCGATCTCGGCCACAGCGGTATGGATGATGTGGCGCTCGTAGGGGTTCATCGGCTCCATCTCGTAATAGCAGCCGGTGCGGATCACACGGTTGGCAATGCGCACAGCCAAGGCCGTCAGGTCGTCTTCGCGCTTATTGCGGTAGCCGCCCACATCGATGCCCAGCTTGACGTAAGGGCCTTCCATCCGGTTGACCACCAGGCTTGCCAGATAGGAAAGGCTCTCCATCGTTTCGCCGCGGCGGCCAATGAGTGCGCCCAGGTGGGCACCCTCAACATGCAGAATGGTAGCTTCTCCCTTTTTGCCTGCGGTAAAGGTGAACTCCTCCACGCCCATCAGGTGGAAGATGGGGGTCAGGTAATCCACCGCAGCCTGCAGGCGGGGGTCAGCGGCAATATCCAGCGGGGTCTCGGCTTCCGCCGGGGCAGCATCCTCTGCCGCGGGTTGTTCGGCCGCTTCTTCTGCCGGGGCGGGTTCGGGTTCAGCGGCGGCCACCGGGGCAGCAGGCGTGGTTTCCGGCTCGGTATCGGCAGTTTCCACGGTAACTTTTACTTTTGCAGGGGTCACTTTCAGGCCCAGGAAGCCGGTTTTCTGCGGCATTTCCAGGATCTCATAGCTCACACCCAGGTCGTCACGGTCAACGCTGAGCGCTTCGCAGCCCAGCTGAATGGCTTCTTCCACCGTTTTGGCGGTTGCAACATATTCACGCATGATTACTACCTCCTTCTTTATAGGGCGGTCTTACTTCTTCTTTTTGCCTTTCTGGGCCTTCTGGGCTTCCATCTCGGCGCGCTGCTCGTCCGTCAGGGGGACGGTACGGTCATTGGCGTACTTTTCGGCATCCAGCTTGCGGGCGTATTCAAGGCGCATCTGGTCCAGCTGACGCTTGTTGACGTTCTTTTCGACCTTTTTGCCGCCTTCTTCGACGGTAACGGTCTTGATCTCTTTCTTGGCGGCGCGCTTGGCGGCAACTTCGGCTTCGTACTGAGCCTTGAACTTTTCGGGGTTATACACCTTGTAGGTCAGCACGGTCTGCAGCATCATGAAGATGTTGGAGGTGCCGTAGTACAGGGAGAAGCCGACAGGCATCTGGAAGCACATGAAGACGAACATGATGTTCATGCCCCACATCATGACCTTCATGCTGCCCTGCATCTGGGCCTGCTGGCCGGACATCTTGGTGCTGAGCACCTGGGAGATGCACATGGTAACCGCAGCGATGATGGGGAAGATCATGATCAGGCTGAAGCTGAAGCCGGTGATGGTGCACATATCCATGCCAAGGAAACTGGTGTTAAAGTTGGCAATGGAGCTGAGCTGCTCGGTAGTCAGGCCGGTATCCACACCACTGGCAAGGCCGGCGTGGATTGCTTCGATCAGGCCGGTCTGGGCCGCTGCGCCGTTGTTGGCAATGCCAAGTGCGGTGCAGGCGGCGCTGATGGCGTCCTTGGGGATGCCGAGAATGTACTGCACAGGGCGGTAAACAACCTCCACCATGCCGAACAGGACCAACATATTGACAAGCATCGGCAGGCAGCCTGCAGTGGGGGAGTAGCCATACTCCTGCTGGAACTTGACCATTTCCTCCTGCATTTTTTCCTGGTTGTTCTTGTACTTCTGCTGGATTTCATTGATCATCGGTGTAAACACCGACATCTTGGCCATGGACTTCTGCTGTTTGATCATCAGCGGAAGCATGAGCAGTTTGATGATCACGGTGAAAACAATCATCGTGACGGCGAAGTTCGGGATCATCTGATACAGCATACGCATCAGCGGTCCCAGGATCATTGCGAGGAATCCCATATTCTATCCTTCCGCCCTGCCCGCACGCAGGGCATTTATTTTATAAAGAAGGTCTTCGCCGTGCGGTGAGAAGACATGAGAGGCGAGAGTAATAGAGAATAATTAAGAAAGAATAATGAATCATGGTGGTTGGCACCTGCGGTGCCTTTATTTTGGAATATTAGGAATAGGGTCATCCTAAAAGTTCTGCTGCGGGTTTTGGCTCGGCAGAACCCTAATTTTTTGAGCTGCGCCGTTCCGGCGCAGCGGTCCACCAACATTATTCTCTATTCTTTATTCTTTTTTAATTTAATTTAATTTAATTTAGTTTAATTCAGCCTTATCGCTTTTCTCTGAACAGCTTCCGCTCTGGGTTCATCCAGCGCCCCTTTTCCGGCACGGGGTCATAGCCGTACTTGCCAAAGGGGTTGCAGCGCAGAATGCGCCACAGGCCCAGCAGCAGGCCTTTGACCGGGCCATGCACCTGGATAGCCTGGATCATATACTGGCTGCAGGTTGGGGTAAACCGGCAGTTATGCCCCAGCAGCGGACTAATGGCCTTCTGGTAGCCGCGCACCAGGGCAATCAGCACCCGGCTGATCACTCCGGTGCACCGTTCGGCTGCGGTTTGGCCGCGGGCTGCTGCGGCACCGCGGCAGCTTTATCCGGCAGGCCGGCTTTGCGCATCAGGCCCGCCAGTGTTTTGCTCAGTTGGGTGCTTTTCAGGTAGGGCGTGCGGGCACGCGCTACTAAGATTATATCATATCCGCCGATATTTTGCGAGAGGTGTTCCGAAAGTGCTGCGCGCATAATGCGCCGCGCACGGTTGCGCTGCACGGCATGGCCCACCTTTTTAGTGGCGGTCAGTCCAATGCGGGTATAGCCCAGCCGGTTTTTGGCCACATACAGCACCAGATTGGGGTGAACATAGCTTTTGCCGCGGGCATAAATGCGGGAAAATTCCTTATTTTTGGTCAGGGTTCGATAGCGCATGGCGGGGTTCCTCCGGCATGGTAGGATTGTATGGCCTGCACGGCTTAATACGTGCAGGGAGTGAGAATGGATGGTGCACCGGAACTGTTATAGGCCAAGGCAAAACGCCGAAAAAACGGGTTTGCCTTTGTGAAAATGCTCCAAATTTTGGCTTTTTTCCAGTACATCCTAGCAAAAAAGGCCGCTGACAAGAAATCAGCAGCCTTTGTTTGCATGTGTTTGCGAAACCTGTGCCTGAAAAATCAGACGGTCAGGTTCTTGCGGCCCTTAGCACGGCGGCGGGCCAGCACCTTACGGCCGTTCTTAGAAGCCATGCGCTTCAAAAAGCCATGAACGCGGCTGCGCTGACGCTTCTTCGGCTGGAAAGTCTGCTTCATTTCGTATTCCCTCCTTCAAAGTTTCCCCAATACTGGGCATTTTTTGGCGATTTACGCTTGGCAAATGCCCGTAGATACAGGGGCAGCCTTGCAGACTTTGATTATAGCGCAAGGACGGCAAGTTTGTCAATAGCAAACCGCGAAAAAATCCACGCGGCGATCCAATGCCAGGCGCAAAGGATTGGATTTTGCGCTCTGCGCGGGCGGGCCCAGCGGACAAATAGATGCAAACGAGCCCGCTGTGAGGTGTGGATTTGGTGGAATGTTGGTTCAAAACCTGCATTTTTTGCCATATTTTCAACTTTTATTGCCCATATCGTGGAAAATTGTACCCTATTATAATTGTATTGGGGGTAAATTTATGCTATACTATATCTGTATCTCTGTGTCTAAAAATCGGCAGAGCGGGCTTTCGGGCCTGCTTTCCGCGGGTTGACACAGCGGTTTTGGCGGACCGGGAAAGGCAACATCTTCCCCGCAGCCGCCGGCTGCTGCATGCTCCGCCCGCCTGCCCAAGAATTTTAGGCCGTGCAGCAATACCCTGCCGGATGCAGCCGGAATTTTGTGGAACGATGCGGCGCTCTTACTTTATAATGGAGGGCAGCTTGTGTTTTGTTTGCAAAAATTGGGCGGCAGCCTGCGGGGCGGCAGTGCATTGCCTTGACTAACACAAAAGTGGGGAGTATCCATGGATTCATTCAACGACGTACTGGACGCGGCCAAAGCCTATTGCCGCGAACATACTGCCGACGCGACGTACCAGTATTACATCAGCGGGCTGAAAGCGGTCAGCTTTGAAAATTCCAACTGCATCACGCTGGAAGTCCGCAATGATTTTATCTGTAAGATCGTGTCTGACCGTTATACGGGTCTGCTGAAGGATGCGTTTAAGGCTGTACTTGGCTTTGATGTTGAGGTCAAGTTCACTGTGCCGCAGCCTGAACCAGAGGCTGCCAAAGAAAAACGCCCAATGGATGAAGCCAGCCTGCCCTCGGGCCGGTATGATTTCACCTTTGAAAACTTCATCCGCGGCCCGTCCAACCAATTTGCCTTTGCGGCGGCGCAGGCGGTTGCGGCAAACCCGTCCGGCGCTTACAATCCGCTGTTCATTTACGGGCCGTCCGGTCTGGGCAAAACGCATCTGCTGAACGCGATTCAGATCGAGATCCACAAAAACCATCCGGACTACAATATCGTCTATGTGGACTGCGAAAAGTTTACCAACGAGATCATCACCGCGGTCAAAATGGCAACGACCGAACAGTTCCGCCAGAAATATCGCGAAGCCGATGTGTTGCTGATCGACGATATCCAGTTTTTGGCGGGCAAGGAATCAACGCAGGAAGAGTTTTTCCATACTTTTAATACGCTGCATAATGCCGGCAAGCAGATCGTGCTGGCATCCGACCGGCCGGCCAAGGAGATCAAGAGCCTGGAAGAGCGTCTGCGCACCCGGTTCGAGTGGGGCCTGACGGCGGATATCCAGCCGCCTGATTTCGAAACCCGTGTGGCGATCGTCAAGCGCAAGGCCGAATTGCTGAATCTGGATCTGCCTGATGACGTTGCGGAATACATCGCCAACCATCTGAAGCAGAACATCCGCCAGCTGGAGGGCGCAGTGAAAAAGCTGAACGCCTACTATATGTTGGAGGGTATTGCCCCCTGCATCGGCGTGACGACGACCGCCATCAAGGATACACTGAATGATACCCAGCCCATCCCCGTTACGATTGAAAAGATCATCAACGAAGTGGCGCGCACCTATAATGTGATTCCCTCCGACATCCGCGGGAAAAAGCGCAGCGCCAATGTGAGTGCCGCCCGCCAGATGTCAATGTATATCATCCGCGAGATCACCGGTATGAGCATGGAAGCCATCGGTTCCGAATTCCAGCGTGACCATTCCACCGTTGTGTACTCCATCAATACGATGGAGAAGAACATCGGCAAGGACCGCCACCTGAAGGAGACCGTGGACGACATCATGAAGAACATCCGTGCCTGATGCATGCTGCAGGTTGACAATGAAACGCCCGGTGTTCTGCATGTTTATACATGAATATGCAGAACATGCCATGCCTTTTCCGAGTTTTCAAAACGGATATTCCGGGTTCCGACAGCAGTTTTAGACTTTCAACATTTTCAACTGATTTTTCAACAATTAACATCGATTTTCCACAGGGCAGGTTGAAAGGTCAGGTTTTCCACATTTGAGATTTTTCTTTCCACGAGGTTTTGAGGAAAGCCAGGTTCTCAAAAATTGCTTCGGAATCGGAGGTTTCAGGCTTTTCCACAGATTCAACGTAGCCTACTACTATGACTATCAAAGTATCTAGTTTACCCTGACATTTTACGTGTTCTGCACCGTCAGGCCCATCAGTAAATAAGGATTATACAAAACGGATATTTCAGATTTCTGAACCGTCTGTCAGGCTACAACACTTCACGGTTTTCTGTAAGTTTAGTGATTATATACGAGGTGACAACATTGAAGTTTGAATGTGACAAGTCGCTGCTGTCTGCTGCGATCGACGGCGTTTCCCGCGCCATCACCAACCGCGCGGCGATCCCCGTGCTGGAGGGCATTTACCTGAAAGCCGAAGGGTTCCAGCTGACGCTGACCGGCTACGATATGGAAATGGGCATCACCACCAACATTGAGTGCAATGTTCAGGTACCCGGCGAGACGGTTTTGGAAGCAAAGCTGTTTGGTTCCATGGTCAGCCGTATGCCGTCCGGCACCGTATCGGTGGAGCTGAATAACGAAGGTATGGCAATTATTTCTGGCGGCGTGGCAGAGTTTGAGATCCCCGCCATGAACGCGAGCGATTACCCCAGCCTGCCCAACACGGCAGCCGAAAATACCATGACCATTCCGACTTCGATGATGCGCGAGCTGATCGAAAAGACCATCTATGCGGTCGCTGTGGAAGATAAGAAGCCCGCACACACCGGTGAATTGTTCGTGATCGAGCCGGGCCGCCTGACGGTTGTGGCTCTGGACGGTTACCGCCTGGCCATCATTAAGCGGGATGTAGAATGCACCCGCGATATCCGCATTATCATTCCGGCAAAAACGCTGCAGGAGCTGCTGAAAATCACCGGCGGGCCGGACGAACCGGTCAAAATTGATGCAAACCGCCGCTATGTGGTGTTCACTACCAACGGCTACACCATCATGAGCCGGTTGATCGAGGGCGAGTTCCTGAATTATGAAAGCGTGATTCCCAAAGAGAGCCGCACCAAGGTCGTGATCGACTGCAAGAGCTTTATTGATACGCTGGAACGTGCTTCTTTGATTATTACCGATCGTTTGAAGAACCCGTTGCGCATCAATTTTGCACCGGATAAGGTAACTGTGCGCTGCCAGACCCCGCTGGGCAAGGTGGTGGATGAGTTTACGCCGGAAAGCATGAAAGGCGATTCCATGGAAATCGGGTTCAACAACCGCTACCTGCTGGATGCGCTGCGCTATTCCAAGTGCGAAAAGCTGCGCCTGGAGATCAACGGCCCCTTGAGCCCGGTAAAGGTCCTGCCGGTGGAGGGCGAAGACTTTATTTACCTGGTGCTGCCGGTACGCTTTAAGAATGAAGGCTGATACGATGGAAAAAGTACGAATCCACACGGAATTTATTAAATTGGATGCTTTGCTGAAATTTGCCGGCCTGTGTGAAACGGGCGGCGAAGCCAAGGAGCTGATCCAGGGCGGAGAAGTGAAGCTGAACGGGGAACCCTGCACCATGCGCGGTAAAAAATGCGTGCCGGGCGATGTGGTGGAGCTGGAAGGCCGCCAGGTTCAGATCGCGGAGGGCTGCTGATGCGGCTGAACCGCCTTGCGGTGACGGATTATCGCAATTTATCCGCCGCTGTTTTGGAACCCGCCCCGCAGTTGACGGTTCTGTGCGGGGCAAACGGGCAGGGCAAAACCAACCTGTTGGAAGCCGTCTGGCTGCTGACCGGGGGCAAAAGCTTCCGTGGGGCAAAGGACGCCGAGCTGATCCGGCGCGGCGCTGACTTTGCCGTGCTGGAGGCCGCATTTGAAGCGGGAGACCGCCCCCAGGAAATACGGTTGACCGTTGGCGCCAAAGGAACCCAGCGCCCCGGCCGGACGGTACGTCTGAACGGAGCCGACCGCGGAAGAGCTGCTTCGATCGCAGGAACTTTTACGGCGGTGGCGTTTGACCCCAACCATCTGAGCCTGGTCAAAGGCGGGCCGGAAGGGCGGCGGCATTTCCTGGATGCCGCGCTCTGCCAGCTGTACCCCGGCTACCTGGCGGCGGAACGGCGGTATTTACGCGTGGTAGCGCAGAAAAATGCGTTGCTGAAAGCGTATGACATCACCCCCGGCGGGGATGTTCTGCTGGAAACCTACAACGAAGCGCTTGTGACCTATGGCTGCGAAGTCATGCGGCGGCGTGCGGGGTATCTGGACCAGCTGGCCCCGGCGGCAGCGGCGAACTACCGTGATATTTCCAGCGGGGCAGAAAAGTTGGAGATCCAATACTGCCCCTGCTGCGATCCGGGCAGCCCGGAAGCGCTGGCGGCCAAGCTGCGTGAGGTGAAAAACACCGAGCTGCGGGCAGGCTTTTGCCTGACGGGGCCCCACCGCGAGGACCTGGAAATTTTAATTGACGGCCAGCCGGGGAAAATTTATGGCAGCCAGGGCCAGCAGCGCAGTGCGGTGCTGAGCATGAAGCTGGCGGAAGCCAGCGTGGCGGGCGAGGTGCTGGGCGAACATCCGGTGATGCTGCTGGATGATGTGCTCAGTGAATTGGATGACGCACGCCAGACGTATCTATTGACCCGCATTGAGGACAAGCAGACATTTGTGACCACCTGCGATTCCGCCGCCTTTGCCCGAACCAACGGCAAGCTGGTCTTTGTGGACCACGGAACCGTGCGGGAGGGTTGAGGTTTTGCTTTACGGGGGATTTTGTTCCCTTTTTTGAAAAAAAAGAGAACCGGAAAAAACTTTTAATTATCTTTATAATAATAGAAAACTAAGGCAACACCGCACAATTCCCGCCTTGCGGCTTAAGCACCGCTCCGGCAGCTGCGGCACGGCATCTGCGTTGCCAAAATGCTCGATAAGACATCCAGTATTATCTGCGCTTTTGGCTTAGCATCTGCCGCACCTCGCTCGCCGTATCGGCACTTAGAATTATGCGGTATTGCCCTAAAAGTAAAACGCAGTCTTAAAATAAGCGCTGATGAATGCAAAGCTCAAAATGAAAACATTGCAAAAATTGACGCGATGCGGAAATAAAATTTCTGGATTTTGAGAAGACCAAAGGACGGCGCAGAGTGCCATCCCATTCCTGAACCGTGATCCCCAAAAGACAAACCCGGCAGTTTGTTCTGCCTCCAATCCCTAATTGCTAATTTCTCATTACTAATTATCATGTATCTTCACTTAGGTCAGGATTTTATCGTAAATACGCGGGACGTCATCGGGGTGTTTGACCTGGATACCGCAACCGATGCGGGCCAGAAGGCAAAGATCACCGATGAATTCCTGCGGCATGCCCAGCAGGAAGGGGCTGTTGTGGATGTGAGCGGCAGTATGCCAAAAAGCTTTGTCCTGACAGATTTCCCCGATGATACGGTTTATATTACCCAGATATCCACCGCCGCCATCCGCAACCGCGCGGCAAAGTTTGATATGGGGCAGTAAAACTGCAGAAAAACGTTAGGCGGACAAAAAAGCGTCTATAATTTTTACAGATACAAAAATGCACCCCAGATATACCAAGGGGCAGGTTTTACCCTGATAACGGCAGAAATGCCGGTTTAAGTTTTTGAAAAAAAGCTGCCGAAATCCCCGCACCTCGTAAGAAATGGGAGGAAAGTTCATGTCAGAAGAAATCATCACCGAAACCAACCGCGAAACGGCGACCGACCATGAGTACGGCGGCGCGCAGATCCAGGTCCTGGAAGGGCTGGAAGCTGTGCGCAAGCGCCCCGGCATGTATATCGGTTCCACAGGCCCTTCCGGTCTGCATCATCTGGTTTATGAAATCGTGGATAACTCCATCGATGAAGCTCTGGCCGGGTACTGCACCCATATTGAAGTGACCATCAAGCCAGGCAATATCATTGAAGTCAGTGATAACGGCCGCGGTATCCCGGTGGATATCCAGCCCAAACTGGGCATCCCGGCTGTCACGGTCGTGTATACCGTGTTGCATGCCGGCGGCAAGTTTGGCGGCGAGGATTCCGGCTACAAAGTGGCTGGCGGTCTGCACGGCGTCGGCGCCAGCGTTGTAAACGCGCTGAGCGAATGGCTGGTTGTGCATGTGCGCCGTGACGGCGCCGAGTACGAGCAGAGTTTCAAGCGCGGAAAACCGGATGGAGACCTGAAAAAGATCGGTGTGGCGGCATCTACGGGTACCACCGTTACTTTTAAGCCAGACCCGGAAATGTTCACCGAAACCACCGAATACGATTATGAGATCCTGCTCAAGCGCCTGCGGGAAGAAAGCTTCCTGAACGCCGGTGTGCGCATTACCCTGACGGATGAGCGCCCCGAAAGCATTGAGAAAAACGACGGTGTACCGCCGCAGGAATCCATGTGCTATGAGGGCGGCGTGCGCAGCTTTGTGCAGTATCTGCATGAAAAGCGCGACCTGACCCCGCTGCACCCGCAGGTCATCTATATGAAAGGCGAAGCCAACGGCGCTGTGGCCGAAGTTGCTTTGCAGTACTGCGACAGCTACAACGAGCTGATCCTTTCTTTTGCCAACAACGTGCACACCCCGGAGGGCGGCACCCACGAGGAAGGCCTGAAAACCGCGCTGACCCGCGTGTTTAACGAATTTGGCCGTGCCAAGGGCTACCTGAAGGAAAAGGATGAAAACTGGCAGGGCAGCGATGTGCGCGAAGGCATGATCGCCGTTGTTTCCGTTAAGCTGCAGGAAGCGCAGTTTGAGGGCCAGACCAAAGCCAAGCTGGGCAACACCTACATCAAGACGCTGGTTTCCAACATTGTGTACAACAAGCTCAGCGAATTTTTGGAAGAAAACCCTGCTGTTGCCAAGGCTGTGTTTGAAAAGGTGACCCAGGCAGCCCGCGCCCGTGCCGCAGCCAAAAAGGCCCGCGACCTGGTGCGCCGCAAGAGTGCGCTGGAAAGCAACCGTATGCCGGGCAAACTGGCAGACTGCCACGAGAATGACCCCGCCAAGACCGAAATCTTCATCGTCGAGGGTGACTCTGCTGGCGGCTCTGCCAAGCAGGGGCGTGATTCCAACATCCAGGCAATCCTGCCGCTGTGGGGCAAGATGCTGAACGTGGAAAAAGCCCGCGCCGACCGCATTTACGGCAACGACAAGCTGATGCCGGTTGTGACGGCACTGGGCACGGGAATTGGCGATGAATTTGACATCAACAAGGTGCGGTACCACAAAATCTTTATCATGGCTGATGCTGACGTTGACGGCTCCCACATCTGCACCCTGATGCTGACCTTCTTCTTCCGCTACATGCGGCCGCTGATTGAACACGGGTATGTGTATGTGGCACAGCCGCCGCTGTTCAAGCTGCAAAAGGGCAGCACCGTCAAGTATGCGTACAACGAAGACGAAATGAAGCAGCTTTCGGCTGAGATGCCGGGCACCAAGGTGAACCGCTACAAAGGCCTTGGTGAGATGAACCCCGACCAGCTGTGGGAAACCACCATGAACCCTGATAACCGCGTGATCGTGCAAATCAAGATCGAAGATGCCGAGCGCGCCGACGAGGCGTTCAGCATCCTGATGGGCGAGCAGGTGGAACCCCGCAAGGAGTTCATTGAGCGCAACGCCAAGTATGCACGTCTGGACGTTTGATTCGCGGCTTTTTTGGCGGCTTTTTTGAAAAAAGCCTGGCAAAAAACTTTAATCGTTTGGGTTAAAGAAAAGGCGGCGGCAGGGGAGAGGGAGCAAAAAGCCCGCAGGTTAGGGAACGGTCAAGACCGTTCCCTACGGGGCAGGGCGAATGGCGGCCCCTGTAGGGGCGCACATTGTGCGCCCGCTGCGTGTGGGCAATCTATTACCACCCCGGATTACGGTGGAAATTTCCGCTGCCGCCAGACGCTGATGAATTTTGTTTTTGATATTTTGATGATAGAGTGAAGATTTTCGGTGAAGCTTTTGCAAAAGGGCTTTGAAACAATCCGAAAGGTGAGTTGAATGGAAGAAAATGTTATCATGGTGCCCGGTTCGGGCACGAAGGTCATTGTGCGCGATGTCAAGCAGGAGATCGAAACGGCATTTTTGGATTATTCCATGTCCGTTATCGTATCCCGTGCCTTGCCGGATGTGCGCGACGGCCTGAAGCCCGTCCACCGCCGCATCCTGTACACGATGCACGAGCGCGGCAACGACCCCAGCCACCCGTACCGCAAGTCTGCGGATACAGTTGGTGCTGTGCTGGGTGCTTACCACCCCCACGGCGACGCCAGTGTGTATGACGCGATGGTGCGTCTGGCACAGGATTTCAGCCTGCGTTATCCGCTGGTTGACGGCCAGGGCAACTTTGGTTCCGTGGACGGCGATCCCCCGGCTGCTTACCGTTATACCGAAGCCCGCATGTCCAAAATTGCATGCGAAATGCTGACGGATATTGATAAGGATACCATTGACTGGGACCCGAACTTTGACGAAACCAAGAAGGAACCTCACATGCTGCCCAGCCGGTTCCCCAACCTGCTGGTCAACGGCAGTCAGGGCATTGCGGTCGGCATGGCCACCAACATCCCGCCGCACAATCTGCGCGAAGTCGTCAGCGGCATGATTGCCCTGATTGATGACCCGGAAATTGATCTGGCGGGCCTGATGGAGCACATCAAGGGACCCGATTTCCCCACCGGCGGCGTGATTATGGGACGCAGCGGCATCCGTGCGGCATATGCCACAGGCCGCGGCAAGATCACCCTGCGTGGCCGTGCCGAGATCGTGGAGAAGAAGAACGGCCGGTATGAGATTGTGATCACCGAGATCCCCTACATGGTCAACAAGACCCGCCTGCTGGAATCCATCGGCGACTTGGTCAAAGATAAGCGCATTGAGGGCATCAGCGACCTGAACGACCTGTCCTCCAGCCGCACCGGCATGAAGATCCTGGTCGAGATCAAGAAGGACGCCAACCCGCAGGTAGTGCTGAACCAGCTCTACCGCTACACCCAGCTGCAGGACACCGTGGGTGTGATCATGCTGGCGCTGGATGACGGCGTGCCCAAGATCATGAGCCTGAAGACCATGATGCAGCGCTATCTGGACTTCCAGTTCCAGGTCATCCGCCGCCGCACGGCGTATGAACTGAAAAAAGCCCAGGACCGCGAGCACATCCTGGAAGGTCTGCGCAAGGCTGTGGATATTGTGGATGAGATCATCGCCACCATCCGCGCCTGCAAGGGCGGCTTTGCAGAGGCAAAGGCGGCCATTATGGAGCGTTTCGGCTTTGACGACCCGCAGGCCGATGCGATCGTAAAACTGCAGCTGGGACGTCTCGCAGGTCTGGAAATCCTCAAGATCGACGAGGAGTTGGGCCAGCTGCGCGCCAGCATTGAAAATTACAAGGATATCCTGTCCAACGACGCCCACACCATGGAGATCGTCAAGACCGACCTGACGGCTCTGGCAGACAAGTACGGTGACGACCGCCGCACCTCCATTGAGGCGGTTTCCGGCGAAGTAGACATTGAGGACCTGATCCCCGAAGAGACCTGCGTCTTTACCCTGACCCATGAAGGTTACATCAAGCGCACGGCAGTGGACACCTACAGTGCCCAGAACCGCGGCGGCCGCGGTGTGGCCGGCATGACCCAGAAAGACAATGACTTTACCGAGGAACTGTTTGTTGGCTCCACGCATGACTACATGCTGTTCATGACGGACAAGGGCCGTGTGTACCGCCTGAAAGGCTACCAGGTAGCCGAGGGCAGCCGCACCGCCAAGGGCAGCCACATTGCCAACCTGCTGCAGCTGCAGGAGGGCGAGAAAGTTACCATCATGATGCGCCAGCCCGCCAACATGGACGAGGATGCCAGCTACATCACGATGGTAACGCGGCAGGGCCTGATCAAGCGCACGCCGCTTTCCCAGTTCCGCAACATCCGCAAGGGCGGCCTGAACGCCATTGCGCTGAACGAGGACGATGCCCTTGTCTGGTGCCACCTGACAGGCGGCGAGGACGAGCTGATCGTGGCCACTCATGATGGTGCCGCCATCCATTTCAGCGAGGCTGGAGCGCGCGCTATGGGCCGCACAGGCCATGGTGTGCGCGTCATCAAGCTGCGTGATGGTGACTATGTTGTGGGCGTGGGCGTCTGCCGCCCCGGCGCAACCGTGCTGACCGTCACCGAGGACGGCAAAGGCCGCCGCAGCCTGATTGATGACTACCGCATTACCAAGCGCGGTGGTCTGGGCATCCGCAACTACACCCGCGGCGGTGTGGCAGGCATCAAGATTGTGGATGACACCGATGACCTGATCCTCATCAGCCAGGACGGTATTCTGATCCGCATGCACGCCAATGACATCAACGTGCAGTCCCGCTATGGCAGCGGCGTGCGCGTGATGCGCCTGATTGGCGAGGACAAGGTAGCCGTGCTGGCCCGCGTGGACCGCGATGCCACCGCCGAAACAGCCAAGCCGGAGGATGATGGCGAGACTGACCCGACCCCTGAAGAGCTGGAAGCCATTGCCGCAGCCGAAGCCGCCGAAGAGGCTGCTGAGGATGCCGCACCGGACACTGAGGGCGAGGACGAAGAATAATTGAAGTGACGAGGTTCCTTCTTTGAAAAGAAGAAACCGAAGAAACTTTAATACAGGATAAGATAAACAAAAAGGGCACAGCGCCGGGTGAAGAACCGGGGGCTGTGCCCTTTTTATTGGGTTTATTTACAGGGAGAAAGCGAAGAGGAAAAGATAACAAAGCCCCGCCCCGCGCAAACCGTATCGGATGCGCGGGGCGGGGCTTTATATTACTGGTTTAGCGGCAGCGCCGCGGACCGGACAAATTACTTGTACAGGTCAACCAGCTTGGTCAGGTGGGTATAACGAGCTTCAGCAGCTTCCTGGTTCTTCTCGAACAGGGCCTTAGCGCGATCCGGGAATGCGCGGCTCAGGCGGCTGTAACGGGTCTCGTTAGCCAGGAACTCCTGATACTTGTCCATCTTGCCAGCCTTGGAGGTGAGGGTGAACGGATTCTTGCCCTCGGCCTTCAGTGCCGGGTTGAAGGTGAACAGGTTCCAGTAGCCAGCCTCAACGGCCTTCTTCATCTCGTTCTGGCAGTTGGTCATGCCGCCCTTAACACCGTGCAGCTCGCAGGGAGCGTAGCCGATGATGAGGGAGGGGCCGGGATATGCCTCAGCCTCTGCGATAGCCTTGACAGCCTGGTTCATGTTAGCGCCCAGAGCGATCTGAGCAACATAGATGT
>OJSH01001311.1_pt1 | contig 22904 bp, 19 predicted proteins | sample 1599441 | NCBI WGS metagenome assembly OJSH01 (sample SAMN04168658, study PRJEB22393) | human gut metagenome | biome: human gut microbiome; feature: stool | host: Homo sapiens | collected 2014-03-24 | reverse complement strand
GCTCGAAAAGGGCCTCGATGCCGGTACGGCGTTCGAAATCCTCTCGATCGACATCGCCGACATCGACGTGGGCAAGAATATCGGCGCCCAGTTGCAGATGGATCAGGCGCAGGCCGACAAGAACATCGCCCAGGCCAAGGCCGAGGAGCGCCGCGCCATGGCCGTCGCACTCGAGCAGGAGAACAAGGCCAAGGCTCAGGATGCCCGCGCAAAGGTGATCCTGGCCGAAGCCGAGGTGCCGCTGGCTATGGCCGAGGCATTCCGCAATGGCAACCTGGGGATTATGGACTACTATAAGATGAAGAACATCATGGCCGACACGTCGATGCGCGAGACGATCGCCCGGCCGGAGAAAAAATAACCAGTTCGGGGGATTTTCCGGGGGTACGGTCGAAACCGTACCCCTTTTTTCGTATATTAGATGCCGAATAGAGTTATATCATTGCAACATCCCGGAACCGGAAGCCCGTTTCCCGGGGTGTGGATTGAAAAGCAGATTGCCATGAAGAGATTTTTCCTCTTGCTGTTTCTCGGTACGTGCCCGGCCGTGTCGGCGCAGGTGCGCTTCTCGGACTATTTCCTCGAAGAGACGATGCGCTTCGACTATTACCACAGCGGCGACAGCCGCTCGGAAGAGTATTTCTTCGACGCCCTGAAGGCCCGGACCAAGGGATACGCCAGCCTGGACTACGAGCTGGAGGGCTATGAAAGGAGCGACCTGGTGAAGGTGGACCTGCTCCTCAACGGGGACCAGGTAGACGCCCTGAGCTTCATCGTTCACCGGGAAAAGGCGTACGGCCGGGCCCGGAAGATCTGCGAAAAGCTGAAGGAGAACATTCCCCGCCAGCTGTTTGAGGTCCCGGTCCAGGCAGCCATCGGCGGCAAGATCATCGCCCGGGAGACCGTCAAGGCCATGCGCAAGGACGTGCTGGCCAAGTGCTACGGCGGCGACATCACCCGGAAAAAGAAGCTGCTGGAGAAGCAGAAGGAAGGCAAGAAGAAAATGCGTACCCTGGGCACCGTCCAGCTGCCCACCGAAGCCTTCATGGCCGTTCTTAAGCTGGAGTGAGCCGCCGCAGGCGGCCCCAAACGGCAGCCCAGCGCAGCGGGTGCCGTTTGGAGAGGAGAAGCAAGGGAGCAGTCGAGGAATGCCCGCCCCAGGCGTTCCGAGATACGGCGGACTTTGCTTCGACGATATGGGGCTTCCGCCCGATAAGCTTCTCAAAATAAGAAATAAAAGTTGTCGGGAGCCTCTTGATCAGAGGTTCCCGACAACTTTTTAAGGTGTTCTTTCCCTGCCCTGGACTGCGCCTCACAATTTGCGGCAGCTCCTTCAATCAGGCAGCTCCACCCGCACGCCGCACACCAGGATGTAGTCCACCTGCCTGGGGTCAATGACCTGCGGGGCAACATCATACCTTTGTTCCGCATACCGGAACTTCTTTTCCACATAGGGCGCCCCCTGATAGGTGTCGCTGCTCACCCCGTCCTGACAGCTGGAACCGCCGCCGGTTTCGGGGGGCTCCAGAGTGGTCCCGTCCTTCAGAACCAGAACGGTCTCCAGCTCCCTCCAGCACTCCGTCCACTGGGCGGGATCTGTGGGGGAGGGCGGCGTCAAGCCGGCCTGTTTCGCCGCTGCCCTCCCGTGGTGGTCATAGCAGGCCCCGCCCTCGATCCGCACTGTGGTGGTCAGGGGGGTGATCTCCAGCCTGGTGAGGGTGGCGGTGCCGTCCAGGTAGGGGACCTCGATCTGCGGTGCGCACTGTACGCTCTGGTCGGGGATGTCCAGGCGCACATCGGAAAACTGCCACACATGGTCCCGGACGGCCTGGGTCAGCTGGGTGTCCTCATACCGGACCGCCTGGTCCGTCCCCGGGTCGGTAAACCACACATCCCGAAGGGGACCGATGGAGAAGTCCCACTGCCCGCCCGCCAGCTGCTGGGCGGAGTAAACATCCATCTCGAAACAGAAGGACAGGCGGCTGTCGCCAGGCTCCGGGTCCTCCACCTCCAGCACCTGCCACCCCCAGGACCCGGCCGGGTCCTCCCGCTCCGGCTTGATCTTGGCGTCCAGGTCGAAATAGCCGCTGTCATACCCCAGGGCCGCCGCATCCCCCAAAGCCGTCCCCTCCGGGGCGGTCACCTCCACCCACACATAGCTGTTGGCGTTGTCCCCCACGCAGTCGGTGAGGGCAACCGTCCAGCCGTTCCAACTTTCGCTGCGGTCCAGCCGGTAGATGCCATTCTCCAGAGCGCTCTGATCCTCGGGGGTCCGGGCCTCAAAATAGCCTAGCAGGCCGCCCCCCACTGTGGCCGCCAGGGCCCCCATGGTCAGCGCGGCCGCCGCCCCAGCCCCGATCAGAAGCCGGTGCCCGGTGTGACGGATGATACGTTTTGTTGGCTCCTTCATACGCTCCTCCTGTTCTGCCGCCTGCCGCAGGCGGTCTGTCAGCTGTTCCTTTTCTTCCGATGTGAAGGCAAAGTGATCAAAGGAATGGTTCAAGTCAGCCATCGTACACCTCCAATTCTGACCGCAGCCGCTTTCTGGCCCGGCTCAGCCGCTGGCGGGCGGCGGCGTAGGAGCAACCGCACATCCCGGCGGCCTCCTCCAGGCCGTAGCCCTCGCAATAAAACAGATAGACCAGGATCCGCTCCCGGTCCGGGAGGCGCTCCACCGCCTGCCAGACCTCATGGAGCTCCCCGGGTGCGGGGGCGGCCACCCGCTCTGCCGCCTCCAGAGGCGCAGTACGCCGAACATGACTGCTTTTCAACAGATCCTTGCTGGCGTTGATGGCACAGCGCAGGATGAAAGCCCGCTCGTGCGCCGGACTTTGAAAGGCCCGCTCCCCCTCCAGCAGGGTGAGGAAAATGTCCTGGCAGATATCCTGAGCGTCAGCGCGTCCCAGGGAATACGCAACGCACACCCTCAGAATCGGATCGGCGTACTCCCGGATGAAGCGCTCTGCCTGATCCGGCCGGCTCCAGGCCGTCATGGCCTCGCCCCCTTTCACCTGATATACGACCGGGCAGCCCGATTTGTGACCAATGGGTAAAAAATGCGGCGGGAAGGTTAAACCTTCCCGCCGCATCCATGTTTTGGGGTACAATTATGAGGCTTAGAACTCCGCGTTGCCCACGGTCCGGGGGTGGGGCAGGGTATCGCGGATGTTGTTCACGCCGGTGAGGTACATGACCATGCGCTCGAAGCCCATGCCGTAGCCGGCGTGGCGGCAGGTGCCGTACTTGCGCAGGTCGCAGTACCACCAGTAGTCCTCCGGGGCCATGCCCAGCTCTTTGATGCGGGCCTCCAGCACCTCCAGCCGCTCCTCACGCTGGGAGCCGCCGATGATCTCGCCGATGCCGGGCACCAGGCAGTCGCAGGCGGCCACGGTCTTGCCGTCGTCGTTGAGGCGCATATAGAACGCCTTGATGTCCTTGGGGTAGTCGGTGACGAACACGGGCTTTTTGAAGATCTGCTCGGTGAGATAGCGCTCATGCTCGGTCTGGAGGTCGGTGCCCCACTCCACCTTGTAGTCGAACTTGTCGTTGTTCTGTTTGAGCAGCTCCACCGCCTCGGTGTAGCTCACCCGGCCGAAGTCGGAGGAGGCCACATGCTCCAGCCGCTCCTTGAGGCCCTTGTCCACGAAGGAGTTGAAGAAGTTGATCTCGTCGGGGCACTTCTCCATGACGGTGCGGATGATGTGCTTGATCATGGCCTCGGCCACGTCCATGTCGCCCTTGAGGTCGCAGAAGGCCATCTCCGGCTCGATCATCCAGAACTCGGCGGCGTGGCGCTGGGTGTTGGAATTCTCCGCCCGGAAGGTGGGGCCGAAGGTATACACGTCGCCGAAGGCCATGGCGAAGTTCTCAGCGTTGAGCTGGCCGGAGACGGTCAGGTTGGCGGGCTTGCCAAAGAAGTCCTGGCTGTAGTCCACCTTGCCGTCCTCGGTGCGGGGCGGGTTCTCCAGGTCCAGGGTGGTCACCCGGAACATCTCGCCGGCGCCCTCGCAGTCAGAGGCGGTGATGATGGGGGTGTGGACATAGACGAAGCCCCGGTCCTGGAAGAAGCAGTGGATGGCGTGGGCCGCCACGCTCCGCACCCGGAAGGCGGCGGAGAACCGGTTGGTGCGGGGCCGCAGGTGGGCGATGGTGCGCAGGTACTCCACGCTGTGGCGCTTTTTCTGGAGGGGGTACTCGGGGGCGGAGGGGCCCTCCACTGCCACGGAGGCGGCCTTCACCTCCAGGGGCTGCTTGGCCTCCGGGGTGAGTACCACAGTGCCGGTGACGGACAGGGCCGCGCCCACGTTCTGTCCGGCGATCTCCCTGTAGTTGTCCAGGGCGTTGGCATCCAGGACGATCTGCAGGTTCTTGAAGCAGGAGCCGTCGTTGAGCTCCACGAAGCCGAAGGTCTTCATATCCCGGATGGTGCGGGCCCAGCCGGACACCAGCACCTCTTTCCCGCCGAACCGCTCCTGGTCGGCAAAGATCTGTGCAATTTTTATGCGTTCCATTGGTCGCTCCCTCTATTCTTAAAAATAAAGTATCAATGGGTAGTAGTATACCATTTTTCAACCATTTTGCAAGGGCTGAGGAAAAAAAGGCAGGACTACCTCCGTTCGGGTCCGCCGAAGATAAGCGCCTCCCGCGCCTCGTCAGACAGGGTACGGTCGCGGAACCCGTAGAGGAGGACCCCTAGGGCGGCCAGGGCGGCGGCCAGGGCGTACTCCAGGCCGTCCAGCGCGCCGGGGCTGAACGGGAGAAGGATGTTGCCCGCCAGGAAAACAGAGGCGGCCACCCCCAGCACAGCCGTCACCCGCCCGCCGGGCATGCGCACCGGGCGGCGGAGGTCCGGCCGGGCACGCCGCAGGCGGAGCACCGCGGCCAGGGACATGATCCACATGACGATGGTGGCCAGGGAAGCGATATTGATGAAGGGCAGAAAGAAGAGCCTGCCCGTGAAGGGGGTGAGCACCACGAAGGCGGCGGTGAACCAGATGCAGCGGGCGGGGGTGCCGTATTTCGGGTGGAGGGCGGAAAACGCCCTCGACACCAGTGCAAAGCGGGACAGGCCGTAGAGCATCTGGGCGGAGGAGTAGAGGGTGGAGTTCATCACCCCCACCGCGCCCACAAAGGCGGTGGCCAGGAAGAGCACCCGCACGGCGGGCACGCCGGTGATGGACACCAGCACGTCGGCGAAGGGGGCGGTGCGGCCCACCGCCTCCCGCCAGGGCATACACCCGGCCACAGCGGTGGACACCAAGCAGAGGATGCCCGTCACCAGGAACAGGCAGGTGATGAGGGCGGCTCCCGCCTTGCGGGCGGCGGGGCCGGAGGCGTCGGCGGCAGCCTTGGACACCGTCTCCCACCCGGCCACGGAGAACACCAGCAGGGACAAAAGGGAGGCCGAGCCGGCAAAGTCGAAGTCCAGCCCCCCATCGGAGGCGTACACCGCCGGGTCGAAGTGGGTAAAGCACACCGCCAGCCCCACGGCACACATGATCAGCAGCACCACCGTGGCCAGCTTGGCCAGGGAGGCGCACACGTTGGCCCCCCGGAGCTGCACCCACAGGATGGCCCCCGCCAGGGCCAGTTGGATGGCCACATTGGGCAGGGTGACGGGGAAATCCCCCAGCTCATAGAGCACCGCCGTCCGCCCCAGGGCGGGGAACAGCTCGTCCAGCAGGGAGACGGCGGCCAGATCCACCCAGCAGAACACGATGGTGTTCATCAGGATGCCCGCCCACCCCACGGCGAAGCCCCCCCGGCTGCCGAAAGCGGCGTAGGAGTACACCACCTCGCCGCCGGGCAGGGGGAGCATGGGGATGGCCTCCATGTAGGCGAAGGCAAACGGCAGTTCAATGATGATGCACAGGGCGAAGGCCACCACCAGATTGAGCGGTCCCCCCGCCGTCTCCAGCCACGTGCCCGTCAGCAGCAGCCAGCTCGTGCCCAGCATGCACCCGATCCCCATGGCCACCAGGCCGAAATAGCTGATGCCCTTCCCGCCGGACTTTCCCATTCAGATCCCTCATTTTTCCTCAGATGAACCTATTATAGCACCTTCCGGCCGGTTTTCCCAGCCCCCCGGCCCGACTTTCGCAGAGAGACTGCCCACACCAGCCACGCCAGTGCGCTCCCCAGCAGCGGCGCGGCACACCACCACAGGAGCAGGAACCATCCCATGACCATCCAGCCCGCCGCGCTCAGGAAGAGCACCCCTGGCACCGCCAGAAGCGCCAGAGGCACCAGAAGCCGCCACACCGCCCTGGCCCGCCGGCACAGCAGCAGCTGAAGAAAAAACATAGGGAACGCATGGAAGTACAGGAGCAGGAGCTGGTGCCAGGGCGGTATGTTCAGAGGCAGATCGGAAAAGGCCGCGGTAAAGGCCGCAGTATAGACCGCCATGGTGACCGCGAAGCACCCCAGAAGCCATTGATCCGTTCGTCTCATAAGCACACATCCTCTCTCTTCACCGGGAGCTGCCGGTGACGGCTCCGCAGGCCCATAGGGCGGGGGCTTGCCCCCGCCGCTTTTCAAAGGGCGCCCGGCGCAGCTCCACCCCAGGTGCGTCCGGAAAAGGCATCCGGCCCGTTAACCCGTTCCGCCCCTCTCCCGGGGATACGCCCCCGCCGCGTTGCCCAGCAGGGCGGAGAGGGCGGGAACGAGGCAGAGCGCGGGAGTCCGCTTTCCTACCACGATCAGCAGGCACAGGGCGCACGCCACGGGGAAGAGGGGGCACAGGCCGTGCCGCTTTCCCAGGGACATCCCTATGGCGAGGCAGCCAAAGGGCAGGAGATAGACCCCCGCCAGCACCGTGGCTAATTCCCCGGCGAGGCCGCCCAGCAGGGCGGGCAGAAGGGTGCAGGCCAGCAGATACCAGGGGAGCCAGAGGACTGTAGCCCTCAGATTGAGGCGAACCGGGCCGGGCGCAAAGCGCCAGACCAGGGCGGGGATGGCCAGAATCGCCAGCCAGCACGCCAGCGCAACCATCACTCCCCCGCGCCTCCCCTCCGCCGCCGCAGTGCCGCGCCGGTCAGGCCGCCCGCCAGGGCGGCGAGAAAGGCGATGGGGAGCATGTCGGTGTCGGCCACATTGGACACCAGCCTTGCCAGCAGGGCGAAGCAAAACAGGAACCCCGCGCACGCCACGGGATAGAGGGGGCAGAAGCCCTGCCGCTTCCCCAGGGACAGGGCGGAACAGAAGGCGCCGACGGGCAGCAGGAGGTAGGGGTAGAGCAGGCCGGAGAGCACCGGCACGTCGCCGGCGTCGCACAGCCGCAGCACAAAGGGCAGAAGCAGACACAGCAGGGCGGCGAAGGGGACATAGGGCAGGGTCTCCCGCCAGTGGAACAGGGAGGGCCCGGGGGCCAGGCCCAGCCGCTCCCGGATGGCGGACACCTCCGCGTACCAGCCCACCCAGCGGCCCAGCCACACCAGCAGATACACCAGCGCCAGGGGCACCAGGAAGGCCGCCGTCTCACGCACACCGAAGTTGAGCCCCACCCACAGCCCCACGGTGGCCGCCGTCAGGGCGAAGTGGGCCAGCGTCCGCCCCACCAGGGCGGAGCCGTCCCCGGCGAAGGGTAGGGTGGCCACCCCCACCTCCGCCCCGAACAGGGCGTAGAGAGCGAAGGACAGGGCAATCCCCACCCCCTCCAGCCCGCGGGGGAAACCGCAGTTCAGGAACGCCAGCGCGAGGGCGCTGGGCGAGCCCGCTATGAGAGACCCCGCCGCCCAGGCCGCCAGCCCGCCGCCGGCCATCCCCAGCAGAGCCCCTGCCAGCGCCCGGTGGAGGGCCCTCCTCTTGTCGTCGAACAGCATGTCGTTCCCTCCTTTTTACAGTCCCAAAGCCTCTTTGATCTTCCTCACGTACCGCCGGGACACATAGCTCACCGCGCCGCCCTCCAGCGTCACCCGGATGGTGCCGGTGAGGGAGAGATCCAGGGCGGTGATCTTCCGCAGGCTGATGATCTCCGAGTGGGAGATGCGCACGAAAGTGTGCCGGTCCAGCCGGCCCTCCAGCTCGTACAGCCGCTCCTTCAGATCGTACACCCCGCCGGGGGTCTGGCACTTCACGCCCTTCTCCTCGCCGTAGCAGCGGAGAATGTCCTCCGCGGCCAGGGGAACGGCCCGGCCCCCCTGCCAGCCGACGAGGACGCCGCCCCCTTCCAGCCGGGCGGCCAGAGCCTTCACCTCGTCGGTGAGGGCGGGGGCGTTGATCACAACCGACACCCCGCCGCAGCCCGGGTCGATGCGCAGCTCCACCTTCATGCCCTTCCCCCCTTTCAACCCCACTATAGCGAAAAAAGGGCCGTCTGTCCACCGATTTCGGACAGACGGCCCCAATGGGCGGATATTCGGTTTGCTCCCCGCCGGGGCGCGCCACAGAGACCGGATGCTCCGGGTTCAGCGGAACAGGGCGCTCGCCCTGTCCCCTGCAGGGGCGGCCCCTTGTAACCGCCCCTACGCGATGGCCTCGGCCCCCACCTCATAGGTCCAGGTGCCGTCGGCATTCTGCCGGGCGGTGCAGTCGGTAAACAAATACGCCCCCAGGCCGGAGGCCCACTTCTGCGCCTCAAAGCCCTCCTCGGCGGAGCCGGACAGGGAGAACAGGCAGCCGTTTTCCCAGCGGTAGAGGGCCACGCTGTCCTCGTACCCCTCCGCCGGCTCGGTCATGGGGGTGAGGTAGCCCGCCTCCCAGATCTCCTCCAGAGTACCGGTGATGGGCATCAGGCCGTGGGCGTTCCCAAACACCCAGGCCAGGGCGGATTTCTCACTCTCAGCCAGGTCGGTGAGGCCGGAGAGATCCACCCCCAGCTCCTCCAGCCCTGTGTTGAGGGCAGTATCTACCTCCCACAGGTCGGACAGCACCTGGAGATACAGCCCGCAGCGGTCATCCGCCGGCTCCTCCAGCACGGTCACGCCGGTCACATGGCCGAACTTGGCGGGATAGGTCTCCAGAATCATTCCGTCAAACCCGACCTCCACCATCGCCCCGTCAGCCAGGGGCCCATCCACCGCCAGCCCCTCTGTATCCAGGGTATACACGTCCCCCGCGCCCCCCGGGCCGGCCAGCACCAGTTCCCCTTCCTCCGCCCCATCCACAATGCGGCAAGTCATTTTTTCGGGAGCCCCCGCAGTCAGGCCGGGCTCCTCCGAGGGGGAGCCCGCCGGGGTTCCCCCCGCGGGGGCGGCCTGGTTTCCGGTGGATGCACACCCGGCCAGCAGGAGCACAAGGGCGAACAGCAGCAGGCTTTTTTTCATGGAACATTCCTCCTTTCCCCTCTTGGACGGCGGGACGTGGAAAAAGTTCCTGAACCGGGGAGATTCCTCTTGACAGAGGCCCTCTATAAGCATATGATTATATCAACAGCTTATGTTTAGGAGGAGAGGCCATGACCCAGCGGGAACGGCAGATTCTCAAATGGATTGAGGAGAACCCCCTGATCTCCCAGCAGGAGCTGGCGGACAAAGCGGGCATCGCCCGCTCGTCGGTGGCGGTACACATCTCCAATCTGATGAAGCAGGGCCATATCGCCGGCAAGGGCTACATCGTCCGCACCGCTCCTTATGTGGTAGTCGTGGGGGGCGTCAACATGGACATCGGCGGGCGGCCCCACGGGGAGCTGGTGGCGGCGGACTCCAACCCTGGCCAGGTGCGCATGAGCCTGGGGGGCGTGGGGCGCAACATCGCCCACAACATGGCTCTGATGGGGCTGGACGTGCGGATGCTCACCGCCTTCGGCGACGATATGAACGCCCAGCGTATCGCCGCCTCCTGCGGCGAGCTGGGCATCGACATCAGCCAGTGCCTCACCGTGCCCGGCGGGGCCACCTCCACCTATCTGTTCATCACCGACGGGCACGGGGACATGGCCCTGGCGGTCAGCGACATGGAGATCTATGAGCATGTCACCCCCGCCTTTCTGGCCGGGCGGGCCCGGCTGCTCCAAAATGCCCAGCTCCTGGTGGTGGACACCAACATCCCGGCCCAGTCCATCGCCTGGCTGGCGGAGAATATCCGCCTGCCCATCTTCGCCGACCCGGTGTCCACCGCCAAGGCGGAGAAGCTGCGCCCCGTACTGGGGAAGCTCCACACCCTCAAGCCCAACCGGCTGGAGGCGGAGCTGCTCTCGGGCGTGTCCATCACCGACGCGGCGAGCCTCAACGCCGCGGCCGACGCCCTGCTGGCCACCGGCCTGCGGCGGGTATTCATCAGTCTGGGGGGCGACGGGGTGTTCGCCGCCGACCACAGCGGGCGGGTACACGTGCCCTGCTGTCCCGGAGAGATGGTGAACACCACCGGCTGCGGCGACGCGGGCATGGCCGCCATCGCCTGGGCCTATCTGGAGGGCACCGGGCTGGAGGACACCGCCCGGGCCGCCATGGCCGCCGGGGCCATCGCCATGGAGAGCGCCGAGACGATCAACCCCGACATGAGCGCCCGGCTGCTCCGCCGGAGGGCGGGCTTCGGGGAGGGAGTGGAGACGCCTTGACCTTCTGGACCGCGCAAATCCTGGGGCTCATCGGCTCCCTGCTCGCCTTCACCGCCGTCCAGACCGGCAGCCGCCGGAAGATCATCGGCCTTCAGCTTGTGTGCTGCGTACTCTGGGTCGTCCAGTACGTGCTGCTGGGGGCGTGGACGGGGGTGCTCATCAACCTGCTGGGCCTGGCCCGCGGCGTGGTGTGCGCCTACAACGACCGGCCCTGGGCCCGCAGCCGCCTTTGGCTGGCCCTCTTTCTGGCCTGCTATGGGGCGGCCCCCCTCCTCACCTGGGACGGCCCCTACTGCCTTCTGCTGGGCGCGGCCATGATGCTCACCACCGCCGCCCTCTGGACGCGGAACATGCGCCTGACCCGGCTGCTGTTTCTCCTCAACTCTCCTCCGGTGTTCGCCTACAACCTGATCGCCGGCTCCTATACCGGCGCCGCCATCGAGGTGGCCGCCTTCTGCTCCTTCGCGCTGGCCGTGTGGCGCTTTGATCTCCGCCGCCCGGCCGCCGGCCCTTCCTCTCCGGCCTGATCACTCCGCAATCCGTATTTTATAAATATATTTTACAGGAGGTAATCACCATGAATCTCAATCCGTATCTGGACGTCGCCCCTGAAGTAGCCGCCGCTGTGGCCGCGGGCAAGCCCGTGGTCGCCCTGGAGTCCACCATCATCTCCCACGGCATGCCCTACCCCCAGAACGTGGAGACCGCCCTCAAGGTGGAGCAGATCATCCGCGACAACGGCGCGGTGCCCGCCACCATCGCCATTCTGGGCGGCCGCCTGAAGGCCGGCCTCACCGCCGAGGAGATCGAGTATCTGGGCAAGAAGGGCCAGGACGTGACCAAGGCCAGCCGCCGGGATCTGGCGGTGCTGGTCTCCCGCAAGGCCGACGGCGCCACCACCGTCACCACCACCATGATGATCGCCCACATGGCAGGCATCCAGGTGTTCGCCACCGGCGGCATCGGCGGCGTGCACCGCGGCGCCGAGACCACCATGGACATCTCCGCCGATCTGGAGGAGCTGGCCTCCACCCCCGTGATGGTGGTGTGCGCCGGGGCCAAGTCCATCCTGGATTTGGGCCTCACCCTGGAGTACCTGGAGACCCACGGCGTGCCCGTCCTCGGCTACGGCACCAAGGAGCTGCCCGCCTTCTACACCCGCAAGAGCGGCTTCGAGGTGGACTACCGGGTGGACACCCCCGCGGAGCTCGCCGCGGCCTTCCGGGCCTCCCTGGATCTGGGCCTCAGGGGCGGCATGCTGGTGACCAACCCCATCCCCGAGGAGTTCGCCATGGACCACGAGGTGATCAACAGGGCCATCGACGAGGCCGTCGCCCAGGCCAACGCCCAGGGCATCCACGGCAAGGCCACCACCCCCTTCCTGCTGGCCAAGGTGAAGGAGCTCACCGGCGGTGACAGCCTGGACTCCAACATCCAACTGGTGTTCAACAATGCCCGGCTGGCCGCCCAGACCGCCGCCGAGCTGTGCAGGCTGGGCTAAGTCCCCAATTCCCCAGGTCCCCTGTGCGTCCCAAACGCACGGGGGACCTTTTTTCGGTTTTGGCGGCGGAATATTTCTTTTTCTTAACATTCGCCCCCAATCCGTTGCATCCCGTCCGGCCGGGACGTATAATGGCTGGGAACGGAACAAAGTTTCTCCTTGTATGGAGCGAAAAGAGGCGATTTTGAATGGCGCGGATGCGGCATTTTCTCAAACGGTGCCCGGCGGTTCTGCTGAGCGCGGCCCTGCTGGCCGCTGCTGCCGGCACTGCCGCGGCGGCGGACACTCCCGCCCCCACCCTGGGCATCTACACCACCGGGGACATGGGGGGGCGGCTCTACCGTGAGGACCCCGTGACCGGGGAGGCAGTGGAGTACAGCTATCAGAATGTGGCCTCCGCCATGGAGGCGGAGCGGGCCTCGGTGGACGCCGCCCTGCTGCTGGACAGCGGTGACGCGGTGGACAACGGGCTGGTCCAGGACGGCGGCGCGGCGGAGGCCCTGGCCCTGCGGGCCATCGGCTATGACGCCCTGGTGCCCGCTGTGGGTGAATTCCGCTTGGGCCCGGAGGCCCGGGACGATTTCTTCGCCGCCCTGGGTGAAGCGTCGGAGGACGGCGCCCCGGTGCGCGTCCTCTCGGGCAACTACCTGGACGAGGACACCCAAAGCCCGGAGGAGGATGCCTACGAGGTCTTTACTGTGGAGCTGGGCCGGCGCGCGGTGCGCATCGGCGTGCTGGGCCTGGGCGCCATGGAGGCGCCGGAGGAGCTCCCCGAGTCCTTTGTCTCCGGCGTGCGCTTTGCCCACCGGGACAACACCTCCGGCAGCTATAGTTGGGAGTGGACCGGCTACTGGCAGGAGCGGCTGGAAAAGGAGAACTGCGACCTGGTGGTGGTGGTCTGCCACGCCGGACAGGACGAACTGGCCCGCTTTGCTGCGGAGACCACCGGCATCGACCTGCTGGTGGGCGGCCATGGCGAGGCGGCGGCGGAGACCCTCCAGAACGCCGACGGGGAGCCGGTCTCCCTGGTCAGCGGCGGCGGCACGTCCCTGACCCGCACCACAATTACCCTCTCCCCCAAGGGGGAGGCCGTGGTGGGTGAGAGCACCCTGCTCCCCCTGTCCGACTATGAGCCGGACGACCGCCTGAACAAGGCCCTATCCGCCGCCCAAAGCGCAGCGTCTGACCGCATGCAGGCTGCCGTCGGCACCCTGTCCGGCGACTGGTCAGAGGAGGGCTCTCCCCTGTATGTGCAGAGCGGCACGGTGGATCTGGTGGCCGAGGCCATGCTGTGGGCCGCCGATGCCGACGCGGCCCTTCTCTCTCCCGCCGCCCTGGGCGGCGCTTCCGCCGCTTCCCGGTTCTCCGGGGAGGATGACACTGCGGCGCTCTCCCTGCGGGACTGCGCCGCGCTGGCCCCCGGGGACAGCCCCGTCGTCCTGGTGGAGCTCACCGGCGCCGAGCTGCGCCAGTGGCTGGACCGCAGCGCGGAGGCCTATCAGGCGGAGCCGGACGGCTCCATCTCCGGCGGAGAGGGTGCCGACGTGCTCTATGGTATGGACTACGCCCTCTATCTGGGGGCTTCTGAGGGACAGCGGGTGGACGGCCTCGCCTTTGAGGGCGCCCTGGTGGACGACGGGCAGACCTTCCGCGTAGCCGTGTCCGCCGACCGCCTGTCCGCCCCCAACTTCCCGGACTGCACCCCCCTCTGGTCCGCCGCCCGTGACAGCCGCTTTGCCGCCCAGAGCGGCATCCCCGCCGCAGTCCTGGCCGGGTATCTCTCCGAGCAGACCCACCTGCTGGGCATGCTCTCCCCCCAGCGGAGCAGCACATGGAGCCTCTACACCGGCTCCGTCAACGGCCCGCTGAACCGCCTGGAGTTTGTCACCATGCTCTATGAGATGGCCGGAAAGCCCAAGCCCGGAGCCAGCGCCGCCTTTATCGACGTGTCCAACAGCGACGCGGCGGTGTGGGCCGCCGAGACCGGCGTGGTCAGCGGCAATGGGACAGGCAAATTTCTCCCCACCCAGACTGTCACCCGGGAGCAGGCTGCCGTCATGCTCTACAATTACGCCAAATTCCTGGGGCTGAAGACCCCGTCCTCCGGCCCCTCCGCCACCGCGCTGCTGGACTGCGGCGAAATCGCGGTCTGGGCCCGCCCAGCGGTGGAGTTCTGTATCCGGACGGGGGCCCTCCCCGCCGCCGGACTGCGGGGGGACCTCTTCCTCCCCCGGGGCACCCTCACCCGCGGAGAGGCTAACCGCTGTCTGGCCGCCTTCGCGGACTACATCGAAGCCAACTGAACCCAATAACAGCAGCCCCGGCGGACAAATCCGCCGGGGCTGTTCAGCCTGTCAAAAGAGTCTTTTCGACAGGCTGCTGGACATTTTGAAACTCCGAAAAAGTTTCAAAATGTCGTTTGATCCGACGCGAAAGGGAACCCTGACGGTTCCCTTTCACACTATCCCTCCCTCCGAACGCTTTAGAAGGAGGGTTAATGGGCAGCCTGAGCAGCTCCCGCGGACGAATCCGCCGGGGCTGCTTTCTATCCTCTCCTACTGCGATGTATCTGCCTCTATGGAGCGTTCGAGGGCCGCAATCCGGTCATTCAATGCCTCTATGTCCGGCGCCTCCACCGGCGCGTTGCTCAGGCCGTAGACGGCCTTGAGGGAGAGGACGCGGTACACGCTCTCGTCCAGCCGCTCCTCCGGGATGCGGCCGCTGTCCACCGCCTCCACCAGGGCGGCGTGGGCCTCGGCCAGGTTGTCCGCGCCGTGGCACACCAGCAGCAGGTCACAGCCGGCCTCCACGGCCAGTACGGCGGCCTCCCCCATACCGTAGGTGTTGGAAATGGCCCCCATGGTCAGGTCGTCGGTGCATACCACGCCCTCATAGCCCATCTCCTCCCGGAGCAGCCCCGTCACCACCTCGGGAGACAGGGAGGCCGGGTTGTCCGGGTCGATCTGACTCAGGAGGATGTGGGCCACCATGATGGCAGGAATGGAGGTGTCCCCCCCATAGGTACCGTAGACGCAGGTAGTGTCGATGGCCTGTCGGAAGGGCCGCAGCTCCAGCTCCTCCAGTTCCTCCAGGCTCTTGTCCACAACAGGCAGGCCGTAGTGGGAGTCCACCGCCGTGTCCCCGTGGCCGGGGAAGTGCTTCACCACGGGGATCACGGTCCCCTGCTTCTCCATGCCCTCCACCGCGGACATGCCGAAAAAGGCGGTCCACTCCCAATCATTGCCGAACGCCCGGTCGCCGATCACCGTGTTGTCGGGATTGGACCAGATGTCCAGGCTGGGGGCGAAGTCCATGTTGAAGCCGAAGGCGGCGCACTCCGCCGCCAGCAGCTCCCCATAGCTGACTCCCACACCCTCGGTGTCCAGGGTCTGCCCCACGCTCCAGGCGCTGGGGGTGCGGCTCGCCTCCGGGGGCATCCGGTCCACCCGGCCCCCCTCCTGATCCACGCAGAGGAACAGGGGAGTGTAGTCCCCGTTGAGCTCCTTCAGCCCGTTGGTGAGCGCTGCCAGCTGCTCCGCGCTCTCCACGTTGCGGCCAAAGAGAATCACGCCGCCCACCTGATAGCCCTGGATGGCCTGCACCGCGTCCTCCCCCGGCTCTGTGCCCTCGATCCCCGCCACCAAGAGCTGGGCCGCCTTCTGCTCCACCGTCATCCCCGCCAAGGCCTCCCCCACCCGATCGGGGGTGGGGGTGGGGGCCGGCTCTGGCGTGGGGGTGGGCAAAATGGTGGGCGCGGGGGCGGTGGGCTGAGTCGGTTCTCCCCCCTGTTTTTGACATCCGGCAGGCAGAGCGAATACAATCAGTAATAAAACAGCCAATAGCATCCGTTTTGTCATCGTTTTTTCCTCCCTTTCCGCCCCTTGGGCACATGCATGGCCCGCCTGTCTTTCCCCCGGCGCGGGGGCATCTCCTCCCGGCGCTCCGCCGGACGGGTGGGACGCGGGGCAAGCTGGCCGCCAGGCAGTACAAAATCGATCTGCCCGGTGGCGGGATCGGCGGCGGCGCACACCACCTCCAGGGGCATACCGAAGGTGTAGGCCGTCCCGCCCCCCTCCTCCGTCAGCGTGAGGCGGGTCTCGTCGTAGCGGTAGCCCCGGCCGGGCAGGGCCTCCACCCCCAGCAGGCCCTCCACCCCGCCGGGCAGCAGGACAAACAGGCCGAAGCGGGTGACGCCGGATACGGTTCCGGCAAAGGTCTCCCCTACATGGCCCGCCATGAATTCGGCCATGTAGCGTTTCTCAATCTCCCGCTCGGCGCTCTGGGCGGCCAGCTCCCGCTGGGAGGACTGCACCGCCGCCTTCTGGACCGCGGCGGCCAGTCTTCTCTCCACCCCGCCGGACAGCCTCCCGTCCAGCAGGGCGGTGAGGATGCGGTGGACCATCAGATCGGGATAGCGGCGGATGGGGGAGGTGAAGTGGCAGTAGTATTTGGCCGCCAGGCCGAAGTGCCCCAGGTTTTCCCCGTCGTACCGGGCCTTCATCAGGGAGCGGAGCACCATCATGGACACCGCCGCCTCCTCTGGCTTCCCCTTCGCCGTGTCCAGCAGCTTCTGGAGGGAGGGGCCGTCGGCCTCCTTCAAATCGTAGCCCAGGGGGGCCAGCATGGCCCGCAGCGTCTCCGCCTTGTCCGTGGAGGGCTTCTCGTGAACCCGGTAGACGCAGGGCTTGTCCAGCCGGTTCAGATGCTCGGCCACGCACTCGTTGGCCGCCAGCATGAAGGACTCGATGAGCCCCTCGCTGATCCCCGGCGTGCGGAGCACCACGTCCACCGGCGTGCCGCTCTCGTCGCACACCACATAGCTCTCCCGGGTGTCCAGCTCCAGGGCGCCCCGCCGCCTGCGGCGGCCCTCCAGCACCCGGGACAGCGCGGCCATGTCCTCCAGCATGGGGAGTATCCGGGCGTACCGCTCTGCCAGGGCGGGGTCGCTGTGGGCCAGCAGCGCGTTGCAGTCCTCATAGGTCATCCGCTCCGTGGTGCGGATGACGCTCTTGGCGATGGTGTGGTCCACCACCTCCCCCTCCGGGGTCAGGGTCATGACGCAGGACAGGGCCAGCCGGTCCACCCGGGGGTTGAGGGAGCAAATGCCATTGGACAGCTCCCGGGGCAGCATGGGCACCACCTGGTCGGCAAAGTACACCGAGGTCCCCCGCTCCCAGGCCTCCAGATCCAGGGCGGAGCCGGGGCGCACGTAGTGGCTCACGTCGGCGATGTGTACCCCCAGCACCCAGCGGCCCAGGCCGTCCCGCTCCAGGCTCACCGCGTCGTCCAGATCCTTGGAGGAGGCCCCGTCAATGGTGATCACCACCTTGTCCCGCAGGTCCAGCCGCCCGGCGACGGCGCTCTCCTCCACCGACTGGGGGGTGGCCTTGGCCTCGAGCATCACGGCGTCGGGGAATTCCCGGTCGATCTCGTACTGGTACAGGAGGGCGGCCACGGCGCTCTCCCGGTCCCCGGCGGGGCCGAACACCTCCCGCATGGTACCCATGGGCGGGTGCTTGGCGCTTCCGAAGCTGGTCATGGCCACGGCGGCCCGATCCCCGGCCCGCACCCCCTTCCGCTTGGTGAGCACCTGGATGGGGCCGGGCAGCCGGTCACTGTCCGGCCGGAGCCACAGCCCCCGGTTGTGCCGGACCAGCACGCCGGTGACCGTCTTGTTGGCCCGCTCCACCACGGCGGTAATCCGGGCGGTGCGCCGCCGGCCCTCCTCCCCTCCCTCGTCCTCCGGCCGGGCCAGCACCCGGTCGCCGTGCCACGCGCCGCCCTCCGCCCGGGGCGGAATGAACCAGTCGTCCTCCCGCCCCCCGCCGTCCTCCGGTACCAGAAAGCCGAAGCCCCGGCTGGTGGCCTGATAGATTCCGGCGAGCCCGCCGGCCTGCTTATCCTGTTTCATATCATCGTTCCCTTTCTTCCGCACTCCGGCCCTCCGGCCGGGATGCTCCGGGTGCCGCCGCCCACAGGCGCGGCGTCTGCTGCTATTGTACCATAATTTTGTCTCATCCGGCATCGAAAGATACAAAAACCGCCCTCCCGAACGGGAGGGCGGTTTTTTTGCTTCTTAGAGCAGGCACATGACAAAGGTAATTACCACAAAGCCGATGGCCACCCATTTGGTCAGCTTGGCCAGCTTGGCGTCCCAGGTCTTGGCCCGGTTCTTGGCCATAAAGGTATCCGCCACGCCGGCGATGGCGCCGGACAGGCCCGCGCTCTTTCCGGACTGGAGCAGTACCACGGCGATCAGGAAAATCGCGGCCGCCACGTCCACAATGCTCAGAATCAACTGGGGGATATTCACGCTGCATCGTCCTTTCGGCCCCGGATGGGGCATCATTCGTCCATACGCTATGGTCTATGGGCGCAGTTATCCCGCGCCGCTTTCAAACGTGGATTCTATCGTAGCACATTTCCCCGCCGATTTCAAGCATTTTTTCGCATTTCTCAGCCGCCCCGCACGATCCGGCGGCTGCCCCAGCAGGTGGCCAGGAAATAGCCGCCGTAGATGACCAGCAGCAGAACCGCCGCCACGGCGCTGGAGGCCGCCGCGTCCACCTTCCCGACCTCGGCGATCACCGCGTTGGCCGCCGTCATGCCCACGGCGGCGTGGACCAGCGCCAGGGCCAGGGGCAGGAAAAAGGAGAGGAATACTTGGATATCCACCGACCGGGCCCGCATCCGCTCCGGCGCGCCCAGCCGGGCCAGGAGCTGGTAGCGGGGGGCGTTGTCCGCCGCCTGGGTGAGCTGCTGAAGGGCCAGCACCGCCGCCGAGGCCAGCAGGAACACCACCCCCAGGTACAGGCCGATGAAGAGCACCAGCACCTTGGTGCCCATAACCTCCATCCAGGTCCCGATACGGGTGGTGCAGCCGTAGACGCCCAGGGTGTTCAGGGTAGACAGCGCCTCCTGAAACCGCGCCTCCGCCGCATATTTGTCCCCGGCATAGTCGGCCAGGAAATACCAGCCGTCGATGTGAGCTCCCTGGGCCGCGTCGTCCGGCTGAACGTCCAGGCCGTGGTGCGCCCGGAAGGCGTATGCCGCGTCCTGGCCCCAGCGGCCCGCGATGGCGTCGTGCATGGATTGGGTGATGGCCCGTTCTTCCCCGGTGCGATACACCGGAACGGCCAGCGAGAAGGCGCACTCTGCCTCCGGATCGAAGCCTCCCTCCGCCAGCAGGGCGGGGAGGTCCACCTCTCCCTCCTGCTCCGGGTAGAAGATCAGCTCCACGTCCTGGGGGGCCTGCTCGGCCGTCATCTGCTCCACCGTGTTGTTGAGCCCTACCGAGCTGGCGGTGATGCCAATGGCCAGCAGGAGCATGAGGCAGATCACCGTCATGGAGCGGTAGGTGGTGTTGATGCGGGCGTTGAACTGCCGCAGGACAAACATATTGAGGTTCCTGTAGTAGAGCCGCTTGCTGCTCTGGCATACCCGCAGAAGGAACCCGGACAGGGAGCGAAAGAAGAGCAGGGTGCCCAGGCTGCCCAGGCCGATCATCACCCAAAACAGCGCGTCCACCCGCAGCAGGCCCCGGGTGAGGAGCATGGCGTAGGCGACGGCCAGCAGCCCCGCCCCCGCCAGAAAGAGAACCACCGACACCCCCAGGCTCTGGGCCTTGAGCTCCTGATTCACCCGCCGGGCCTGCATCAGATCCAGGAGCCTGCACCGGGAGACGGCAAAGGCGTGGCAGAGCATTACCAGCAGGAAGATAAGGGAGAAGGCCAGGGCCGTTTTCCCCATGGCCGCCAGGGAGACGGAGAAAGTGAACTCCGTCATGGGCACGGCGAAGAGCCCGGCGGTGAAGGCGGACAGGCCCCAGGCCGCCAGCACCCCCAGCCCCAGGCCTGCCAGCAGGGCCAGCACCCCCATGCACAGGGTTTCCAGCAGGAGCAGGCGGGCCACCTGCCCCCGCTCCATGCCCAGCAGCAGGTAGGTGCCCAGCTCTCCCTTCCGGCGGCGAATCAGGAAGCCGGAGGCATAGAGGATCAGAAAGGCCAGCACCACCCACACAAAGACGGAGAGCATGCCGATGAGCTCCCGGATGGCCTGGGCCGTGGGAGCCTGGGGACCGCTGCCCAGGTATTGGAACACCGCCTGTGTTTCCAGGGAGTTGAACACATAGAACAGGCACACGCCGAAGGCGATGGTGAGAAACCACACTCCGTAGTCCTTCATGCTGCGCCCCACATTTTTGAAGGCCAGCTTAGAGAACATCGCTCTGATCACCTCCCAGGCGGGTCACCACGCCGATGATCTGCTGGAAAAACGCCCGGCGGCTCTGCCCGCCCCGCTCAAGCTGGGTGAGCACCGCACCGTCCTGCAAAAAGAGAATGCGGCGGCAGTAGCTTGCGGTGAAGGCGTCGTGGGTCACCATTAGGATGGTGGCCCGGCCTTCCCGGTTGAGGGCCTCAAACCGGTCCAGCAGCAGCTTGGCGGAGCGGGAGTCCAGGGCGCCGGTGGGCTCGTCGGCCAGCACCAGGGCGGGGTCTGTGATGATGGCCCGGGCCGCCGCCGTCCGCTGGCGCTGTCCGCCGGACATCTGGTAGGGGTATTTGTTCAGGCAGTCGGTGATGCCGAGCAGCTCCGCCGTCTCCTTGACCCGCCCCTCGATCTCCCCCGCCGGAGTCCCCCGGATGGTAAGGGCCAGAGCAATGTTCTCGAAGGCGGTGAGGGTGTCCAGCAGGTTGCAGTCCTGAAACACGAAGCCCAGCCGCTCCCGCCGGAACCGGGAGAGGGAGCGGCCCTTCAGCGCCGTCACATCCTGCCCCTCCACCCGGATATGCCCTGCTGTGGGGGTATCAATTGTGGCGATGCAGTTGAGCAGGGTGCTCTTTCCGCTTCCCGAGGCGCCCATGATCCCCACAAACTCCCCCCGCTCCACGGAAAAGCTTACGTCGTCCACCGCGTGGGTGACGCTTCCCCGTCCGCCGTAGTCCCGGCGCAGATGCTCCACACTCAGAATTGGCTCCATGTTCAGACCTCCTTTGATTCTGAGAAAAGCTTATCAAAGGGATCTTAAAAAAAACTAAATCCCGCCTTACACTTTTGTGAAGCGACTCTGACGGTTTTCTTTCCAAAATTTTGTTCAGTGGCCCTTGATTTATTTTTTCCCGCCTCTATAATAGGAAGAGGATCATTTTAAACTGATAGGAGGACTCTTTCATGCTTATTGTCGACACCAAGAACGCCCCCGGCGCCATCGGCCCCTACTCCCAGGCCTACGAGACCAACGGCCTTGTCATCACCTCCGGCCAGCTTCCGGTGAACCCCGCCGACGGCACCATGCCCGAGGGCATCGCCGCCCAGGCCGAGTGGAGCTGTAGGAATGTGGGCGCCATTCTGGAGGCCGCCGGCTCCGGCTTCGACAAGGTGGTCAAGACCACCTGCTTCCTGGCCGATATCGCCGACTTCGCCGCCTTCAACGAGGTGTACGCCAAGTACTTCACCTCCAAGCCCGCCCGCTCCTGCGTGGCGGTGAAGGATCTGCCCAAGGGCGCCCTGTGCGAGATTGAGGCCATTGCTGTCAAGTAAGCCCCGCCCTGCATCGAAGACGGATTTCCCAGGCGCTTTTGCGCCTGGGAAATCCGTTCTTTTTTTACCTGTCCGCAGCGGCTGCTTTAAGCATCTTTCACAAAAAACAGTCTGGTTTTTTTCCATTCCGCCAAAGAAATTCCACTTGCATCCAGCCAGCAAATGGGATATAGTTTGACTGTACTAAAAATACATTTGTACTTCAAAAAATTTTTGTGAGGCGATTGGAATGAGTCACCCCGACACCACCAGCAAGGATGCCGTTTTCCAATGGCGCGGCATCCCGCAGCCCGGACAGCTTCTCCCGTTGGGACTCCAGCACGTGGTCGCCGCCGTAGTCGGCGTCATTACCCCGGCCATCCTGGTTGCGGACACCTGCGGTCTGAGCAGCGCGGACAAGACCCTGATGATCCAGGTCTCTCTGATCCTGACCGCCCTGGCCACCCTGCTCCAGCTCTTTCCCATCTTCCACCGCATCGGCTCCGGCCTGCCCGTCATCATGGGCATCAGCTTCGCCTACATCCCCACGCTCCAGGCCATTGGCGGCGAATTCGGCCTGCCCACCATACTGGGCGCGGAGATCGTGGGAGGCATCGTTGCCATCGTCTTCGGGGTGCTGGTCAAGTGGATCCGCCCCCTGTTCCCTCCCCTGGTCACCGGCACGGTGATCTTCACCATCGGCCTGTCCCTCTATCCCACCGCTGTAAAGTACATGGCCGGCGGTGCAGGCTCAGAGTGGTTCGGCAGCGCCAAGAGCTGGGCGGTGGCCCTTATCACCCTGGCTGTGGTGGTCTTCCTCAACCACTTCACCAAGGGCATCACCAAGCTGGCCTCCATCCTCATTGGCATACTGGCAGGCTATGTCATTGCCTATTTCCTGGGCATCGTGGATCTGTCCGGGGTGGGCAGCGCGGCCTGGGTCGCCCTGCCCAGGCCCATGCCCTTTGACATCCAGTTCGTCCCTGCCGCCTGTGTGTCCCTGGGCATCGTCTACGTGGTCAATGCGGTACAGACCATCGGCGACCTCTCCTCCACCACCATGGGCGGCATGGACCGCATGCCCACCGACAAGGAGCTCTCCGGCGGCATCGTGGGCCAGGGCGTCATGAGCATTCTGGGCGCCTTCTTCGGCGGCCTGCCCGCCGCCACCTACAGCCAGAACGTGGGCATCGTCACCGTCAACCGGGTCATCAACCGGGCGGTCTTCGCCCTGGCGGCCCTCATTCTGCTGGTGGCCGGGCTGGTACCCAAGTTCGCCTCCCTGCTGACCACCATCCCCCAGTGCGTCATTGGCGGCGCCACCATCTCGGTGTTCGCCACCATCACCATGACCGGCATCCGTATGATCACCGAGGGGGGCCTCACCCC
>OJSH01001272.1_pt1 | contig 23447 bp, 14 predicted proteins | sample 1599441 | NCBI WGS metagenome assembly OJSH01 (sample SAMN04168658, study PRJEB22393) | human gut metagenome | biome: human gut microbiome; feature: stool | host: Homo sapiens | collected 2014-03-24 | reverse complement strand
TCCTGCCATCTATAAGTATCTCGCCGGATGTAGGTGGAAAGAAGCCGAGCATCAGATTAAAGAGAGTCGATTTTCCTGAACCACTTGCTCCCCGTACACCGATACGTTCACCACAACTGATACTTAGAGTCAGGTTACTGAAAAGTGTATGCCCGTCAGGGAAGGCAAAGCTGAGTTTCCGCAATTCAATGTTCTGTTTAAGTGTAAAAGGTGTTTGGTTTTGCGTCCCTTGCTGCAGTTTATCACTAATGCCCTCTTTCACCACTGTTATAGTATGCGAAGCATTTTGAAGTGTCACCCAACTGTTCAATACGGCTCTCACTGCAGGTATCAGTCTAAAAGCTGCTACCGCAAACACACCGCTTACCAAGCCTAAGTCACCACTTCCAGTGCCAATCAATAAAGCTAACCCCGCCACTACAGCCACTTCCGAGAGGAAAAACGGAAAAAGTTGGTACACTTCCATGCGCAGACGATTGTGAACAATAAACTCCATTCCCTGATCGAAAGAAGCAAGTGAGGTATGGAAAGCCCGGGCAATTTCCAGTTCTGCATATCCGCGGTAAGCTTCCACTACCGTGCGGCTCTGCTTGCGACGTGCTTCCAATTCTTCCATACCATAACGGCGCAGACGCTTTCGTACCAAACCCACATACAGACCGGTCAGAGGCAGAAAAGATGCACAAAGCAAAAATCCGGCGAGCGGTTCCCAGACGATAAGAGCCGTCACCATCAGCAGCACCAGTACTGCCTCTCCCGCCATGCAAAAGACCGGAGCCAATACACATGAACTGAACATATAGCAAACATAGTTTACCTCATGTCCCAGTTGCACACTGCTCTTCCCTTTCAGGAAAAGCAATCCGCGATGGTAATAATTGGCAAACATCCGCCTGCTGAATTCCCGGTATATCTCCAACTGGTAACGGCTTTGCACACGTGCCAGAAACGCTACCAAAGCATTCTTCAGCAATACAAACAGCAACACGGCACCACACAATGCCAGCATCATGCCCCGTCCGCCATCTTGTTTTGCCACTACCAGCAATATCGGTATCAGTGCTGCCACTCCTGCAAAATCGAGGATAGCGCGCAACAATACTGAGAAAGCCACCCATATCCCCCGCTTGCGTTGCCCCTCAGGTAACAACTGAATTATTTCTTTAATCATCAGCTACCATTTGATTATATTCGTCTTTCGACGTCTTTCTTTTTCTTCGTATATCTCTTAAAAAGCTCTCCACAAAGTCTTTCGCAAACAAAATCCAGCTAATGCTTCCTGCTCCTGCCAAAAAGATACATCCTGCAAGGATTACCATTTTTCGGGGTTTCGAGGGACTAAGTGGCACCTGTACCGGCTGGATCACTGCATATACGGGAGTCTCTTTCTCTACCTTTGCCTTGGCTATTTGTACCTGTTGTTCCGTCTGATTGTAGGTAGCCTGAGCCAGATCCATTTCATTCCGCAACCTCGCACGCTCGGCACGCGAAGTTAACTTCACCAGTCCCTGATTGATATCTGCATATCGTGTATATTTTTTCTAAGCTTCGTAATATTCTGTCTGTGCCTCCTTGCGAAGCTTTTCCGTATATTCCAGCAATCGGCGTGCCTTACTTGTCCTATATTCTGTTATATATTCCTTCAGTCGTGCCCGCACGGTATCTGCCACCATAGCTGCAACCAGCGGGTCTTGCATAGTAACAAATATAGTTATGGTTCTTTTCTTTTTGTCTACTCCAATATTGATCCTGGAAGAAATGGCCCCAGCCATACTCGCCTCTTCGCGAGTCAGCCGAAAAATATCTATCTTAGATTTTTTCTTTACTACTTCCGGCTTCTCACTGAACAGAGAAATAGTCCAGCCTATCAGCTTGGATGGTGCCGACGTAATGACACTCCACCACGGTCTCTTCTGGCGTTCTTTTAGGTATCGGGAAAGAGGTATTGTAGTGCTGTCTTTCTGCTCATGTACTTTAATATCAAAAAGTTGAATGAGAAATGGTGTAGAATTGACAATGGAAGGATATAAGGACGGATAAATGGCATCCCGTTCAGTAGTTGCAGAAGAAGTCCCTATATCAATATCCGCCCTATCAACCAGTGCACTTATACCTGAGGAAGAACTTCTGCGGGTGCGTTCCGGAACAATAAGAGTACTTGCTGTATATTCCTCAGGAGTGCCGAGAACTACAATCATCCCTATAACAGCACCAATGCCACATGCTTTAAATATCAGCTTTCTAAAGGTCCAGACCTTCCGGATTACTTCCGGTGCAGTCCATGCCTGCTTCCAAGGATATTGCGTCATATTTTCTTTATTTGATGTACTACTATTTATTGGCATTGATTACATATTTTACAATTAAAGATGTTGTATATAAGGCAAACTAACAAAAAGAGCCGCAAGGCTTTTATAGCTCTGCGGCTCCCTTTTAACAGGTCACTTTTTCACTTTGGAAAGTGAATTAATCTTATGAAAAACTGATTTCGGAAGCATTACCTTTGAAAGTGCCGCTAGGCTTATTATTAGGCAAAGATACCTGACCGGCATCAGTATTTCCGCCCAAAGAAGAAACAGTACCCCAGTTATTAAACGAAGCTGAAGTCTTAATTCCGAATATTCCCTCTGCTTCAATGTCTGCAGTATCACCCTTAACATTCAATATTGCACTTGCCACTGTAGCAGAACCCACATTTGCTGTAGCAAAGTACATTGCTGCACCAGCTTCTACATTCAGAGTTCCCAGTATTTCAGCAGTTTTATCATTAGCACTTACCGCTTCATTAAATGAAACATCTTTACCAACAGCCAGAGTAGCACCTTCCACCACGGTTAAGTCTCCAGCAATTACAAGCGGACTTCCTGTAGCATTAGAGATAGAAGAAGTACCTTCTACTACGACATCTTTACCTAAAGCTACTTCGATATCCAAAGTTGCATCCTTCAAAGTCAATCCATTAATAGTCGCTTGAGAAGGAACTGCAATAATCTTAGTATCGTCTTCACCGGCAGAGTTTGCTAAGCTCCATCCACTACCGCTCAGTGTGATGTTTGTAACGCCTACGCCTGCTGCATCTGCAGCCGCATACTCTCCTTTGTTATTCACGGATGTAGTTACAACAGCTGTAGTGAATGTATATTTCTCAGCTCCAGTTTGTGTTGTAGCAAATGTCGTCACATCTTTTACATCTACTGTACCGCCAGTGATAGTAGCAAGACTATTACTTTTACTGTCTTTTTCTATAATAACTTTACCATCAGCATTAGTTACTGCCGTCTTTAATGTACCAAAATTGTCAATAATACCATCTGCATTAACAATAGCATTAGTAGCAGAAATAGTACCTTCAGCATTATTCTTGATAGTGCCAGTATTAGTGATAGCTGCGCTACCAGAGATAGTACCGTCATTTGTGATAGTGCCCGCATTTGCAGAAGCAGAGTTTACTACCAATTCGCCCTTAACATTGATATCGCCGACTTTATTGTTTAAAGCAGCAGTTTCAATCGTCAAAACTTTGTCTTTTGCAATATTGATAATGCCTTTAATTTCTTCTGTATCATCACCGTTAGTAACGCCTCCAGACAAGCTTACATTCTTACTGGCTACATTCATTGTACCATAGTTTGTAATACCTATCGTCTGATCTGCATTCACATTTAAAATACCATTGTTCACAATACTTTCGAATGCAACAGCAGCATCCAACGTTAAAGTAGCACCAGCTTTCACACCTAATTTAATGCCACTTGCAGTAAATTTGGCTGCACTCTTTTCAGTCATAACATAGTCATCAGCAAGAGTCAAGGTCTTTGAACCTATAATACTCAACGGGAATGCCGGTAAAGTAGAAACTTCAATATCAGCATTCAATGCGAATTCAACAGTCTCACCAATATATGCAACAGAATGGCTATTCACAAAATCTACGACATGCGCCCAATCATCAGCAGAAGCGATAGGGAAACTTTCAGGAAGAGTTACATTGCCACTACCATCCGAGAAGTCCAAACCTGCAGCAATTCCCTGAATATCATCTCCTAAAGTTAAGTCTTTGCCACTAGGTCTTTCAATATCTCTCGTATAAGTACCTTCACTAGTCTCCACCGTCAATGTCAATCCTCCATTATAAGTACCCTTCGGGGCCAAGAGATAAAGAACAGTAGGTTCTGTGGTAGACAATGATAAATCACCATCTATACTTAAAGTAACGGGACCACTTTTATCACTATTATCAACGCCTGTTTGATCATAAATGGTAGAAACCCCACTATTGCTAGCATTAAGAATCAGTTCATTTACTTTTTCTTTGGCTTCGGTCATATCTCCTTCCACAAGCATTCCGTCTGCTCCAGGAGTTACTACGTTCGCTTTCGAATTTCCCGCAATCACAGCCAAGTTAGCATGTGCATTCTTTACAAAACCTACAGAAGATCCAGTTTTGGTATTCAATGTAATTTTTTCCAACTTAGGAGTCACCCCATCAGGGAAATTTTCGGAGTTGACAGTTACTCTCACCAAAGTATAAAGGTTAACGAAGCTTAGATTCAAGTTATAAGTCTGAGCATCTACGAAATTTACTCCATCTGCAAGATTAACGATTGGAGCAATCATTTTCATTCGACTGACAGCTTGCTGGATGGCAGTCTTTGTGTCTTCTACTTTATAAGTCTGAGCAGGTACACTTAAATCCAAATATCCACGATCAAGGATATCAGTATATCCGTAATAAAACAGATAATGTCCCTGAGAAATGGGTGATTTACCATTGAAGCTTGAAGTTTCTGCTGAAGTTAGTGCCGAAAACGCATAATTATATGGCACTTTATGATCAGTATTAATATCACCCAAAACAGCACCATCAGCCACAGCAGCACCAATCATATCCACGTCTTTCTCCCAAACAAATTTATAGTTTTCATTGATACCCAGTCTAGTATCTGCTGTCCAGACAGTCGGTTTCTTTACGTTAAGAGTTACATCGATCGTGCCACGGGCTTCCAAAGAGGGAACTTCGTTGACAAAATCTTCGTTAGAACAAGCTGCGAATGCCATCGGTATACATAACGCAGCTAAATAATGTTTCGTTCTCATTTCAATTTTAATTAATAGTTATACTTTCTTTCATTTTTTGCTCTATGGCTTTGTAAGTTACCAGTCCTCACCGTCTCCCTCACCTACACCACCAGCCGAAGAGCCGCTGCCTTCAAATCCTTTTTCCACAACAATTTCCAGAACTTCTACTTCCGGAGCTTCATACTTCATTTCCTTTTCTACTTTCATAACTACAAAATTTAATTGTTAATAATATCAATATGTTATTCTTATCATTCTATGATTGAATTCATCTCTGAAAAGCCCTATAGTTTCTCATATACATAGGTATAGCAAACCGCCTTTTCAGCCTGCAAAGTAAGAAACAAATTTCCTAAATATATTTGAGTGGTATTTTATTGATTATCTGATTATTATATGCTTGGAAGAAATCTTTTAAAATAAAAAGAAAAGAATTTGTTATAATCAAAAAGAATGAATCAATATATTAAGAAACAGCTTATTACGTATTTAGTAGAAAACATCTTATTTTATTCTTCTGCATATATTGACACCTCTTTCTTGCACCTTATAGAATAAGAGCACACGATAGTAATTCTCTTATTTTCAATAAGAAACGGATTTTATAAATGACAAGAAACTCACTTTTTTAAATAGCAATGACACCATTTTCAGGCACTAGCAACAAGAAATGCATTTACAAAGAGCCATCGAACACACTCAGTGAAGCCATGTAGCTATACCACTTTCCTCCCTCGTAATAACTTGGTGCTGAATTAATACTCGCATAAAGAGAGATTGCCACCTTAATAGATGGAAGATAATCACTGATAAAAAACAATTAAATCTGTTATAGACTCTTTTTTTATATTATAGTATACAATTTTCAAGAGAATGTTTACCTTTGCATTTCTTGAAACACTAATTTAATGTTTGTCACTATGAAAATTAAAGAGAATTATAAAGTTCGGGAGATTGCAGGTGAAAACCTGATCGTCGAGCAAGGAAAGTCCCAGTCTGATATGACTAAAGTAATTTCACTTAATAATACAGCACTGCTTCTTTGGAAAGAATTGCAAGGAAGAGAATTTTCTTTGGAAGATGCTGCAGAAGTATTAATGAATCATTACGGCATATCCAAAGATCAAGCCTTAGTTGATGCCCAAAAGTGGGTGGATGCTTTGGGTAACTGTGGAATCATAGGATAGTTCTTTCCTGTTACATTTACTGGAGAAATATTAATAGTTTGCTATAACTCATTGCATATAATGAGATAGTATTATAATCAGATAAATTAAATTATTCTGTTTTGGTACACTCTTTTTTGTATTGAAAATAGCAGATGTATTCTTTGTATATATACCTGAGGTTAACATTAAAGAGAAATTCTCTTACTAAATAGGCGTGATATATGACCTATTAAGTTCTATGTATCACGATAAAACGCTAAAAACAAATTTCCTAAATTCAAAAGAATTCGTTATTTTTTTATCTTTTCGGGTAAAAATATGGCAAATTCTCCTTTATCGTGAAAACATATCTCTATTCTACACGCTTTTGCGAGCCAAAGGTAGATATTTTATTGACATCTACAAACAAAATAAAGCTTTTTTTTTATGCTTTTCAACGAAAATGCATAAATACAAACTTTTTTATAGCTTTCTTATGGATTCTTATTGAAAATAAGATGGGCACTCTTTGTTTATATATCACTATAATCTTGATAATTATGGAACAATTACCACTAAACTGAAAGGAAGAAAAAGAAATGAAAATTAGATTCAATCTAAAGCAGGTCAGTGAAAAGAATAAACTGACGCAAATAATGCTTGTGACAACTATCAATAAACGGAGAATCAGAGTTTATACAAAACTCCGTGTAGAGCCACAGTATTGGAATCATGAAATATATCGATGCTATCAGAACGGAGGCTTGAACATACGGGAGAGGCTTCGGTTGAAATATATTAATGAACAAATTGATAATTTAGTAACGTCTTTATGCGAAATGGACGAACAACTTGCCATGAAGGGAGAGTACCTGTCGGCTGCTGTTGTCCGGCAAATCGTTGATAAAAACCAGCAGAAGGAACAACTTTTGCAAAATCCGATTGCTTGTCTGAGAAGATTGGTTGGCGAGTATGAAAAGAATGTAAATCGCAAAGGAAAGCGTGGCATTGAAAGTACCAAGGCTACCTACCTCACTGCGTTGGGGCGTCTGGAAGATTACGACAAGCAACGGAAAGTGCCGATCGGTTCGTTCGACGACTTCAATAAAAAGTTCTTTGTTGATTTCACCAACTACCTTTACGAGTACAGTTATGGGAAAACCGGAAAGCATTATACTCAGAATACAATCATCAATACGCTGAAAGTAATCAAGAATCTGTTGCATCGTGCTTATGACAGCGAGATGACAACCAACAACTATTTCTTGAAAGTTCAGACTACACTGCCTGCTGATTCGAGTGAACAGATTTATCTGCAAGAGAAGGAGATCCAGAAGCTTTCTTTGGCAAAGACAGAGAGTGACCAAGAGCGTGAGGTAAGGGATGCTTTTATTATTGCCTGTTATACAGCATTAAGGATTAGTGATATACAGCAGTTGAATAAAGCAACCGTACGGAAGGGAGTAATATCGCTCTACCAAAAAAAGACGAAAGAGCTGGTTGAAATTCCGATATTGAAGGAAATAGCGCCACTGATTGAACATTATCAACAGATTGGCTTTCCGGTTATAAATAAGGTGAAGGCCAACAAAATCATTAAGCTTCTTGCCGCGCGATGCGGTATTAATGAGGCTGTTAGCCGTAAGGAGTACCGTGGTGGAGAAACTACCATCGTGACAATTCCGAAATACGAATTGATAAGCTTCCATACGGCCAGAAGAAGTTGTGTGACCAATCTTTATAAACGTGGCTATCCGATTAACTACGTGATGTCGCTTTCCGGACATCGTTCTTTCCAAGCATTTCAGCGCTATATGAGAGCATCGAGTAAAGAACTGATGACTGATTTCGTCCGGTTACTGAAAAAAGAAAAAGCTATCCTAGCTTAGAGTCTTAAGAAAAAGAGTGCCCTTTTACACATACATGTGTATGTCTTGCTCCGTACCAAGTCTATGTCAAGTCCGTACCAGCTCCATGTAGAGGTACTTTTATACGGAGCAAGTACGGATCTGGTATGGACTTGACTCGGTCCAGGTACGGTTTGGTTCCCTTATTGCGTTAGTTGATTATTATCGAGAGTCTTCTCTCCAAGAGTCATCGAAGGAATTATTTACTTAGCTGTAAATAAGATTTTTATTGCCGGTGTCTGATAATGGTGCTAACTCAATTTGTAGCAATAGGAGTTTTCTCGTTTGGCTACCTCGTTATGTTTTGATAATAAGCATGTTACCATATTATATTGCTATATAATATGGTGCCAGAATAAAGTGCCAATATATATAAATAGTTTGAAATGCCATTAACTATCAATGGCACAACTACTTAATTACTAAACCTATACATCGTTTAATACTATTTCCTGGAAATTCTATTCTTTCCCTATTTTCTCCTCTTACTTATTATTAGTATCCAGATATTCAACGAAATACACTAAAAATATATTTAGGAAATTTGTTTCTTACTTTGCAGGCTGAAAGGAGCTTTTACTATGCTTATTTATATAGTAGGAATAGCGAATTTTGCAAGGGATGAGTTCGATTTATAGAATGATGAGAATAACATATTGATATTATTAACAATTAAATTTTGTAGTTATGAAAGTAGAAAAGGAAATGAAGTATGATGCTCCGGAAGTGGAAGTTCTGGAAGTAGTTGTAGAATTGGGATTCGCAGCAAGCGGTCCGAATGCAGGTGGTGCAGATGACTCCGGCCTTCCTCCTCTGTAATGGCAGCTGTGGAACTAAAAAAGATGATCGAATAACATTAAACATTAATTAAATGAATATGAAAACAAAGAATGTTCTCTTTGCTTTGTGCTTGCCGATAGCTTTTACGGCTTGCCAAAATGAAGAATTTGTGAAGGACTATTCACAAGAATTGAAAAATAGAGGAGAAATAGACGTCATTCTCTCTGCAAGCTACCCTAAAGTGGGGAACTCTGTTGATACACGTATGAGTGCTGAGGAAAGCGGAAATTCTCTGTCATTCCTTTGGGAACAAACGACTGATAAACTGGGAGCTGCAATGATGGATGAAGAAAATGCGGGAACTGTGAACGGTGCTGCAATTTACAACAACTATCCGTTTATCGCTCAGAGTAGTGGTGCAACCTCTACATTTGCATCTCCTTCTTCTATAACAAAAGGTATCTATCTATTCTACAACAGCTATAAAGATGTATTGGATCGTGAAGCATTGTCTCTGTCGTTGCAGACTCAGGAATACGATCCGACAAGCGCAAAGACTCCTGCACAACAGATGGCTAAATACATGAATATGGTGGCTCCCATGGTGAACCTGAATGAGGGTATCAAATTGGCCGACGCTGCTGCATTCAATTTGCCACTTGAATTTGTGAATCTATACACATCGGTGAAAGTTCCAGTACAGTTCAAGAATGCACCGGAGGGAACAAAACTGACGAAAATCACTATTAATGGTGGAAGCGATTTTGTGTTAGGAGGAAAGTTGAATCCTAAGGTTTTAGCTGGTGAATTAAATGCTAATGTATTGACAGTAACAGACGGAATTATCGATGCAACCAAGATGGCTAAAGCTAAAGAAACTATCGAAACAATTGTACAAGCAGGTTCTGCTGCTGCTGGTATTTATACGACGACAAATGAAGACTTGGTTAAGGGTGCTGCCGAACTGTCTATCAAAGGTGGTATGGCTTTGGAAAATGACAAGGCTCAGAATTTCTGGATTTTGATTCCGAGAGGTAAGTATACTACTTTGAAAATCAATGCAGAAACTACGAATGGTAATATGACTGAGAAGATAATTAATGTTCCGGCTTCGACTGATCCAGAAGCTAAAAATCCGCAGGATTTTACTTCCGAAACTCGTGTATTAAGCACGATAGAACTTAACTTCAACGCAGGAGGAAATGTAGAGCAACCGTATGAGTTCACTATCAATAGTACAACGGATTGGAATAACTATATCCAATATGTAAAAGATCATCTTGAATCTTATATAGGACGCGATATTATATTTAACATCGGTGCTGGCAAGTCTGTTTACGTAACTAGTCTTCCTACCTTTGGATTTACATTGGCAGGTGGTGATTCAGATTCCAAACTTATTTTGGGAAAAGAAGATAAGACTGCAGTTACTGCTCAACTTGATTTGTCGGGCATCACGATGGGAAGTAATGTAAACTTTGTAGTAGGTGAAGGTGCGGTTGTTACGCTCAGTAAGGTTCAGAAGAGTGGAACTGTTGCTTCTTTGACTAATAATGGTACGCTGACTGTGGGAGCTATTGATAACATAACGGCTTTGACGAATAATAAGACATTGAACTTTAAGTCTTCAGCAGCACTGACAGTGCCTAATGTGGAGAATGTAGGCGAGGCTACAATAAAAGTGCAGAGTGAAACAACATTTACTGTCTTTACAAATGAGGCTAAGGCTAACATTACAGTAGATAAAGATGCTACGTTGTCACTTCCGGGTACTGCAAATGCCGGTATGATTGTGAATAAAGGTACTTTAAACAATGCAAATGGTTTCACAAATAATGGTACGATTGATAACTTTGGTACTCTGGCAGTTACCACAACCTTTACTAATAGCGGTAAGATTATTGCTCGCGATGGAAGTGAATCAAATAATGCCGCAATAACTAACATTAATGGTACTGTAGAGGTTATTAATCCTACTACTTATGCTGTATTGGCTGGTGGTAAACAATATAACGTTTCTGGTGGTACAACAACCGCTATCGTTACTAACCGTGGAGATTTCAACGCTGCTAACACTGCCAGCATAAGCATTACACTTGGTGGTGGTGAATGGGCTATCGTAGCTGATGCAAGTCAGTCTGCTGACGCAAGCCGTGAATTGGCTGCAACTGAGATAACTGCGGACTTGAGCCTGCAAGCTGACCTGAATGTGAAAGAAACTGCTGATTTGAACAGTAGGATCTTTACTGTAACCGGTGCATCTACTATCAAGGCAGCTGAAAAGAAGACATTGACTATTAAGAGTTTGGTCGTTGCCCAAGGTGTTACTGCTACAATTGCAGCAGGTGCAGAGGTGATTATACCTAATGAGGATACATCTGGAGCGAAAATTGAGGTGAAGGGTACATTGAATAACAATGGCACGCTTAGTACTCCTGAGGTGGCGGCTGCTGTTACTGCAGTTTCAGGTGTTAAGGTATTCGCAATTGAGGTTGCCAGTGGTGCTACATTGACCAACAAAGGTACTATTGGTGGTGAACAGAATACACAAGCTAAGATTACAGTGAATGGTAATTTAGATAATGGAAATGGTACTATCTATGGTGCTAGCACTATTGATAATGCTGAATATTACAAGAAAGGTACTGTTCATAAGCTCCCGAAAATCTTGGCCAATGCTGCAGACTTAACAGGTTTTGTCGGTGCTACAGAAATTGAAGCTGTTACTACTGCTGTAACAACTATCCCGCAGAATACGAAAATCAAAGTTGGAGTAGAATCAGTTGCTTTGGTATTAGCAGATGGTAGTTATGGAGAGTTGACATTTACTGCCGCTTCTACTATATCTGCATCTTCCATTAGTGCTGTTGTTAGCAAGATTACAGTTGACGCCGTAGCTTTGACTGTCGGTGGTTCCAATGACATTACTTGTAATGACTTTGTAAAAGAGAATAGTGGTAGTTTAGTAGATGATAGCAGTCACTTAAAAGATGCTGATGGTGCGGTATGGATAAGTAAATAAAAAGTCCCGTGAAGTAACCACCTTCATTCGTTAATTCAATAATAGTAAGCGAGGGTGTCCCCTATAAGGACATCCTCGTTTTGATATACCGCACAGAGTAGGTTGAGATAAGTGCTCAGACATGATACTTACCAAGTATTTCATCAGCAGTGAAATGAAAGAATGATTTTAACCGACTCTAAGACAAATATCATAACTTAAGCGAAATATATGTACGAAAAGGATTTTTCCGACAAGCAGGAGACTGACTGGCTTAAACTCGCCACAAAAGTCTGGAATTCCCGGATACTGATTTTTAAAGTCTGTAGCATTGGTGCTGTTGTAGGGATAATCATTGCCCTTGGCACTCCCAAAGAATATACGGCAAGTATATTTGTGGCCCATGAAGATCTCCACAAACGTTCTTATTCGGACATCAGTGCATGGGTCGGCATGACCGGTGATATGAACTCTTCCACAGCCATCGAGAGAGAGGCCCTTTACCCTTCCCTCTATTATTCCATTGCCACTTCCACTCCCTTTCTTCTCCGGCTTTTCAATACTGAGATACACAGGCAGGGAGACAGCACCACAATGACCCTTGCCCAATACCTGAAAGAATATCAGAAAGCACCGTGGTGGAATTCCATCACTTCGGCACCCTCCAGACAGCTGGGATGGTGCCTGTCCCTGTTCAAGAAAAAACAGAAAGAGGAAAAAATAGAAAGAGGAACTAAATCAGCACCTTTCTGGATAACCCGGGAAGAGGCCGGTATAGCCGGCGCCATCGCTTCCAGATTGAGCATTGAGATAGATCAAAAAAAGAGGGCGATAACCATAAATGTCACAATGCAGGACCCGCAGGTTGCTGCTATTGTGCTGGACACTATACAGTCACGCCTGAAAACATATATGACAGAATACCGGACAAGCAAGGCACGCCGGATATTGGAATATAACGAAAAGCTCTGCAGAGAAGCACAGGCAGAGTATTATGCCGCCCAAGAAAAATACACTCGGTATGCGGATGTTAACCAAGGACTGGTGAAATTGACTTCGCGTGCCGAGTTGTCCAGACTGCGAAGTGAAATGGATTTAGCCTATTCCATCTACAATCAAACAGAAGTGCAAGTGCATGCGGCGAAAGCAAAAGTAAAGAAGGTTGCTCCGGTATATACCGTCATTCATCCTATAATGGTTCCACTAAGTCCTTCGAAGCCCCGGAAGGGGTTGGTCATCGTAATGTACATTTTGCTAAGTGGTGTAGGAAGTATCGGTTGGGTATTGTTTGCGAAAGATTTTAGAAGAAACATCAAAAGGATAAAAACGATGCCCGGCAAGCAGTAGATGAAAGCTAATAAAGATGAATCGATGATTAGAGTAATAATTCAATTGCTGCCTAAAGGGCAACGCAAGCGGGGTATATGGGTGGCTTTTTCGGTCTTGCTGCGTGCCATCCTCGATTTTGCAGGAGTGGCAGCATTAATACCAATACTGCTGGTAGTAATGAAACAGAATGGAGGAAGAGGCATGATGCTGGCACTGTGTGGGGCTGTACTGCTATTTGTATTGTTGAAGAATGCTCTGGTGGTGTTTCTGGCACGTGTACAAAGCCGCTATCAATTGGAAATATATCGTGACTTTAGTAGGCGGATGTTTGCTAATTATTATCATCGTGGATTGCTTTTCCTGAAAGAAAAGAGCAGTGTGCAGTTGGGGCATGAGGTGAATTATGTCTGCTATATGTTCTGCTCAGGAGTGTTAGCTCCTATTTTTCGCATGGCAGGAGAAGTAGTGTTAGTACTGCTAATGGTGTCGGCGCTTATTGCCTGGGAACCGTTTGCCGGATTTTTGCTTTGTGCGTCTTTTCTGCCTCTGGCCGGTCTGTATGTGGGTTTGGTACGGAAACGTTTACGACGCTATGGCATGGAGGAGTTGGAAGGACGTCGCAAGCAGAGCCGCACGGTGGTGGAAGCTTTCCGGGGATACTCTGAGTTGGAAATAGCCCGGGCTTTTCATACTTCGCTTGCTTCTTTCGAACAAGGTATGGAATTTATTGTTCGTAACCGTCTGCGTATGGAAGTGTACCAGCTTTTTCCGTCATTCCTCCCGGAAGTGGCAATAGTAGGTGGGCTTGCCTTGCTGATCGGTACAGGAAGCGGTGATTTGGGGCTGGTGAGCGGTGTGTTTGCAGTAGCAGCTTTCAGGCTGATTCCTGCCGTGAGAGCTGTATTGAACAGTTGGGTGACACTTCAAAATGTTTCGCATACTATAACAGTAGTAAAAGAGGGCATAAGTGACCGGCCATGGCAAGAGATGCAAAGTGAAATGCCTTTTACCTTCAAGCACAGTATTGAACTACACAAGCTCGGTTTTGCTTTTCCGGACGGGCATGCACTTTTCGGCGGTTTGAATCTAAATATCCATTGTGGAGAACGTATTGGAATACGTGGAGCAAGCGGTTCGGGGAAATCGACTCTCTTTAACTTGATGCTCGGCTTCTTTCCACCTACATCCGGTGAAATACTGATTGACGGTAGGAAGCTGACCTCTGCCAACCGGAGTGAGTGGCATAAGCTGGTGGGATATGTGCCGCAGGAGATATTTATTATAGAAGGTACGCTTGTTGATAATATAGCACTGGGACAATCTCTAGTTGACCGAACGAAAGTAGTACAGGTCTTGCAGCAGGTACAACTGAAGGAATGGGCAGATGAATTACCACAAGGGTTGGATACACCATTAGGCGAATATGGCAGCCGTTTATCCGGCGGTCAGAAACAACGGATTGGCATTGCACGGGCACTTTACAAGGAAGCTGAAGTATTGTTCTTTGATGAAGCCACTTCCGCTTTGGACAACAAGACGGAACAGGAAATTAATCATGCTTTGGAAATACTTTCACTACAGCATCGGGAATTGACATTGATTGTCATAGCCCACCGTGAAAGTTCGTTAGCTTTTTGTGACCGGATATTCGATTTGGATAGTGGAAAAATATATATACTAAAGAAAAATAACGAAGATGATACATGATTATTTGATAGCCGGACACCGCATCCGGGTGGAAGGTGAGAGGCTGGTACAGGCGGTAGATGCGTTAACAGGCTTTATCCCCTTTAAAGTAATGGCAGATGGCGAGCCTCTTTGTCACTTTGTAGAGTCTACCACGGAAGCACCTTTATTTGAAACAGTGCTATATACGAATGAGATTGATGGTATTGTCAGCCATTTTGGCCGGTATAATAATGGCTTTCTCCTCGTAATGCTGCCTCCTGAGGGTGAAGCACTTGAGCTTTGGCTGGATAAAAACAAGCAAGTGGCCAGTTTCAAAGGTAATTATAATCTCCGCCTGCTTCGGTTTGCATGCTGGATTGCCTATGGAGTGGTTACAGTACCTTTCAAAACAGTGGCTATCCATACCAGTACTATTGTGTGTGAGGGTAAAGCGATTCTCTTTTTGGGAGAAAGTGGTACGGGTAAGAGTACTCACACCCGTTTGTGGCGCGAAAACATACAAGGCGCTGTTCTGCTGAATGATGACAGTCCTATACTTCGCATCATAGACGGAGAACCATGGATATATGGCAGCCCATGGAGTGGAAAGACACCTTGCTACAAGAATGAAAGTTATCCGTTGGCGGCTTGCGTACGATTGTCGCAAGCTCCATTTAATAAAATAGAACGGCTAAACGTAGCTCAGGGCTATGGAGCCTTGCACCCTTCGTGCCCACCTGACTTTGCTTACAGCGATGAATTGTATGATTACATCAGCGGTATTTTGAGCTCTCTGCTCTCTGCTGTACCGGTTTATCATCTGGCTTGTCTGCCCGATGCTGATGCTGCGTACCTCTCCCATGATACGATCTTCGGAGTATGTGGTAAATAACGGTATCCGATTGTAACTATTTCAAGGTCTTCATGGCATTTGCAATCATTTTTGTTACCTTTGCTTTGTAGAATATTAAAAGCAGGCAGTTATGAAGGCATTACCCTACGGATTATCGGACTTCCCCCGCATCAGGTGCGAGGATTACTACTATGTGGACAAGACCCGTTTCATCGAAATGCTGGAACGGCAACCTCCCTACTTATTTCTGATTCGCCCCCGCAGATTCGGTAAGTCACTGTTTCTGGCCATGTTGGAGGCGTACTACAGCATTGACTATGCCGGTAGATTTGAAGAGTTGTTTGGAGAACTATATATCGGGCAACATCCGACAAAGCGACATAACAGCTACATGGTTCTGCGCTTCAACTTCTCTGAAGTCAGTTCTAAGTTGGAATTTGTGGAGCGTTCGTTCTGTGAGTATTGCTGCATGGTGATGAAGAATTTTATTTTGAAATATGAACACCTGTTGGGCAGTGGAATATGGGAGGTTGTTAATCCTGACGAGACAAATCCAGAACAGATGCTGGCTGCCCTCAAGGAGTACGTCAGCCGCACGGACTGCCCGCGCATCTACCTGCTGATTGACGAATACGATAACTTTACTAACACCATCCTTTCTTCTTATGGGCAGGAGCGTTACCAGGAAAAGACACACGGCGAGGGTTTCATCCGCGGTTTTTTCAACAATATCAAAGCTTCCACTTCCAATGCTGGTGCTGCCGTGGAGCGTCTCTTTATCACAGGAGTGAGTCCCATTACAATGGATGACGTTACGAGCGGTTTCAATATCGGCACGAATATCAGCATGTTGCCGCAGTTTAATGATATCATCGGTTTCGGCGAGGATGAAGTACGGAAAATGATTACCTATTACAAAGATGAAAACGCACTGCCGGAAGATGTTACTGTGGATAGGCTGGTGGAACTGATGAAGCCGTGGTATGACAATTACTGCTTCTCGGAAGATAGTTTGGAAGAGCGGATGTTCAATTCGGATATGACACTTTATTTTCTTAATAGTTATTTACAATTGAAGAAGGTGCCCAAAATGATGGTTGACAATAATATCCGGACAGACTACAACAAACTCCGGCATCTGGTGCAAATAGACAAGACGTTCGGTGTGAACGCCTCTGTTATCCAGCGAATAATAGCGGAAGGCAGTATAACAGCACAGATCTCCACTTCCTTTCCGGCTGAAAAGATGACTGATACGGAAAACTTCAAGAGCCTGCTGTTCTATTTCGGAATGCTATCCATTCAAGGTACCGATTTTGGTAGTGCCATTCTTGGCATTCCGAACCTGACTGTACGTGAACAGCTTTATACTTATCTGGTAGAAGCCTACCGCGAAGCAAAAATGTTCGATCTGGATCTTTCTTCTTTTTCCGGTCTGGTGAAAGAAATGGCTCTTCGTGGCGAATGGGAGACTGTCTTCCGTTTCTTTGCCCGCGAATTGGAACGGCAGAGTGCTATTCGTGAGTTCATAGACGGAGAAGCCCATATCAAAGGCTTTCTGCTTGCCTATTTGGGACTGACACAGGGATATATTCTCTTCCCTGAACACGAATCTTCCAAAGGTTATGCCGACTTCTACATGATGCCGGACTTACTGCACCAGCCGGAGATCGCCTATAGTTATATTGTAGAGGTGAAATATGCCAAACGTGATGCTTCGGAGGTGGAGATTGCTGCTTTGAAGAAGGAAGCCGCTGAACAGTTGGTGCGTTATGCAGCGGACGAAAAGGTGCTTCGCACCAAAGGTGGAACGAAACTGGAACTCATCACGCTGGTGTTCAAAGGCTGGGAACTGGTTATTGCAGAAAAATTGTGATATTGTTATTGAGTCATCATTCCATAAGGGAGCGGGTATAGAATCCGCTCCTTTTTTTGCTTAATACATTTAGGGTTTCTCAGGACATGTGTCAGCTAGAAAACATGAGATTATTTAGCGGTTGATTGTAAGCTTCTTTTTTGTTACTGGTGTCTGATAATGGTGCTATTCTTATGCTTGCCAGTGGACTTTTCTCTATTTAATAAAACAGCTATTAATTGTAAATCAATGAGTTAAATTAGTTATTCCTTATGCAGTATAGTGTCATAAAGGAGTGTCAATATGCATAAATAGATAAAAATTGCAATTTATCATTAGCACTATAAATGATTGTATATCAGACTTATCGTTTATCTTTTCCTTTCATTTAAAAATTCTTTTCTTCTTACTTTACTCTTTCTATATTGATGGTAATATGCAGATATTCAGCAGAATACAGTCAAGGTGTATTTAGGAAATTTGTTTCTTACTTTGCAGGCTGAAAAGGCGGTTTGCTCGTCTTTTTATAGAAAGATTTGCAAGACTATTAAGGATAACCTAATTCTTTTGATAGCCAGAGATGCATATTACCAGTTAATAATGAAGAGATTTTTAATATTACTAACAATTTAAATTTATGATTATGAAAGTAGAAAAGGAAATGAAGTATGAAGCTCCAAAAGTGGAAGTTCTGAAAGTAGAAGTAGAATTAGGTTTCGCTGCTTCTGGTATTGAAGGTCCCGGGATAGGTGGAGACGACGGTGACTTTAGTGGTGGTGACGACTAAATAAAAGTTGTTGAATCTAGGCGAACGTATATCAATTAATGTATTTAAAATTTAAACTAATTGCAATGAAAACAAAACATTTATTAATGGCTTGTGCGCTGCCTGCTTTATTTGCAGCATGTAGCCAGGAAGAGGCTCTGGTGAACGTAGAACCGGAAATACAATACAAAGGGAAACCGTTGGAGAACGTCACTCTATCCTTTAATAAGGAAACAAATGTCGCAACCAGAATGGTAAATGACGGTTGGAATTTAAAGTGGAAGGCAGGAGACCAAGTTGGACTAGTTTGGGTGAATGCACCGGAAATTCAACAACAATTTACTAAGGAGAAAGAATATGATCCGACTGTACTTCCAAGTACTGCATTTTGGGCAAGTAATACCCGTATGACTTGCAACGATCCTGACAATAATATTTTTGGAATGCAGGATGGTCAGGTATTAGAAGGCCAATACTTTGCTTACTATCCTTATTCTGACAGATATAAAGTAGATGGTAAGTTTGGCTTGAGTGTTGATGCAATACAATCTCAGGGAAGTACGGACTTGACCCAGCCGACAGAGGTACTGTCTTATGTTGTGGACAATATGCCGTGGGTGTCAAGAAGAGTAGATGAGCAAACTCAAGAAACAAACAAAAATGCTACTTACATTTATCCGTTGCAAAATGAAGAGGCCGGCATGTCGAAAGCTATTAATATGGAGATGTTTCGTTTTGCCAACATGTTGGATGCTCGTGTGACCTTTAAAGCAGGTTCGCAGACAATTATAAATCCTGAAAAGATACAGATTGAAAGCGTTGACCTGATAGTGACAACCCAAAATGAAGGTTGGGCTGTAGACAAAATTGCGACTTCCGGTCTGTTTGACATGAGTAAGATCAAAAGATATAATAAGGGTGCATATGATGAATTTGGTATTCCATCGTTGAGCGGTACTTCCAAATACGCATTGCCTACGATAGAAACTCAGGAGGGGCTGTTTGTCAATGATAATAAAGTTTCAAGCATCACTACTATTATCGAACAACCTGTGGCTAAATCTACTGGTCGCGTAAATTTCCTGTTGATGCCTTACACAGAAAAAAACAGCTATTTTACGAAAGAATACTATAAATTGGCTTTGGTTATCCATACTAACTATGGTGTTGTGACAGTTGAAGAAAGCGACTGGTATAAAAGTAAAAAAAGCGATCCTACTGGTATGCTCGTTTTAGGTCCTAATGCAGTAGAGAGTGATAAATTTGTCAAGATCAACGATATTGAAGCATTCTACGCAGGTGGATGGGCTGCAAGAACAGGAGCATTCTGTACTCGTTTTATAGAAGTAAATGTAGATGATTTGGAATTTGAAACCAACTGTATTAAAACTCAGAACGATTTGCTTGCTACCATCGAACGTATCAATAGCAGAAATGTAACGAATAGGCGCTTTGATCTCTGTGTTGACGGTGATGACGCTAACAATGTTTTGGAATTGACTGATTTCGACTGGTCTGCTGAAAGTGATAACGAAGCTATCAAAACATTCATTACTGCAGGCAATACATTACGTTTGAAGGAACACTCAGATAAACAAGTGACTATCAAATTTAATGGTAATAACAAGATTGGCGCTGGTCAGTTGACTAATCTTTCTAACAAAATAGATATAGTAGTTTCAGAAAATGCAGTTCTGGATGTAAACGCTGATTTCACAACAGGTATTTTTGTAACAGAGCAAAACTCTATTCTGAACGTTAACGGTGCAAAATTGACTACTGGTGTTGCAACTTTGAATGGAAGCACTAACATTTTAGTTACGAATGAAGAAGCTGGTGAATTGAATGTTGCAAACAAGAGTGAGAACAAGGGTACTATGGAAGTTAAGGGTATCCTGAGTTTCAAGGGTAATGCAGTCGTAAGTAATACAGGCACTATCAACTTATACTATACTGCTCAGTTGACGGGTGTTACCGGCCAAGTAGCAACATTGAACAACAGCAATGTTATCAACTATTATTATGCTAAGAGTGGAGACAAGAAAAATGTCAATATTACTAACGTAGAGGATGGTCAATTCATTGCTGAGTACAATGATGGTATTGTTCCTGGAACAGGTGACAATGAAAAGAAGGCAGATTTCATGAAGAACGCCAATTCTTATGGTGTAACTCACTATATCATTTCTAAGGCTTCTGACGCCAACTCTGAAGCTTGGAGCTTGACCAATGCTACTAAGATCACAGTAAAAAAAGGCGTTACATTGACATTTAACCCGACTAAGGCTTCTACTATGGGACTTACAGCATCGAAAGCTCTGCTGTACTTCGAAGGTAATAATGAATTAGCTTCTACAGGTGACTATGCTAGTTATGCAAAAGTTGCAGTGAAAGACATCACCTTAGCATACGGTATAAAATTGACGAATAATGTAGAAGTTGTCTTGACTGGCAAATTCCAGGCAGAAGTTGACAATAACAATTCCACAACCTACACTGTAGACAATAAGGGGTATATTTATGGTGGTATCCGTGTTAGCCAGTCTGGTACAATTACTTGGTTGGGTAAGGAATACGGAGTCAAGAAGTAATATACCTTTGAATTAAAGAAGAATGAGTCTATTCATTCTTCTTTAAAAGGAAAAACTGACTGGATAGGATTATATAATCTGAATGTTTAATTTTCGCTTGTCAAGACATTCGTCTTGGCAAGCGTTTTTTTTCAGAAGAAGTTCCGAGTGAAACTAAGATGAATAGCAATACTATAAACGAGAGGAAAGATATGAGACCACCATCTTCTCAAGAACAGGAGATTAATCTATTGGAACTGGTAAAGAAAGTCTGGGACTCGCGGAAATTGATTTTGAGAATGTGTGGTATCGGAGCTATTGTAGGGTTAGTTATAGGCTTCAGCACTCCTAAGGAATATACAGCAAGTACCCTTATTGCCCCGGAAAGCAGAAGGGCTTATCCGGGTAAAAGTGCATTAGTAAATATGGAAGATGACAATCTGAGTTCATCAATCACAGGTGAAAAAGATGCCATTTTTCCGGTTTTATATCCGGAAATCATCAATTCGACGCCGTTTCTTATACGGCTTTTCGACATCAAGGTACGCGAACAGAAAGATAGTGTTTCGATTCCTCTTTCGCAGTATCTAAAAGAACGCCAGAAAGCGCCATGGTGGAGAATTATTACTTCAGTTCCGTTCAAACTGACTGGATGGATCGTATCTCTATTCAAAGATGAATCAAATGAAGATAGCGGGCAAACTGGGACAAAGATGGGTATAAACCCTTTTCGGCTGACTCGCAAAGAAGCAGGCATGGCAGGTGCTATCGCTTCGAGAATCAATATCGGGGTGGACAAAAAGAAAAGAACTATAACCATATTTGTCACCATGCAAGATCCGTTAGTTGCAGCTACTGTGGCAGATATCGTACGAGTATACTTGAAAGAATATATAACGGAATACAGGACAGGTAAAGCACGCAAATTCCTGAAATATACAGAAGAACTTCGTAAAGAGGCACAGGAGGAATATTACAGTGCACAGGAGAAATATACCCGGTATGCGGATGTTAACCGAGGGTTAGTGAAGTTAACCTCACGCGCTGAACTGGTAAGGTTACGGAATGAAATGAAGCTGGCTCAAACTACCTACAATCAGACGAAACAACTGGTTCAGGCAGCTATGGCAAGAGTAGAGAAGATAAGGCCTGTTTATGCGGTTATCCAGCCGGTAGTAGTTCCACTTAAACCCTCTAAACCCAGGAAGATGACGATTCTTGTGATGTATGTCTTTTTGAGTGGTGCAGGAAGTTTGGTCTGGGTATTGTTTGCCAAAGGCTTCCTTAAAGATCTAAAAAAGAGAAGAGTAGCAGATGGTTAGAAATATTGTTCGATTGTTGTCAGAAGAGCAACGCAGGCGTGGTGTATGGGTAGTATTCTCTGTATTAACACGTGCCATACTCGACTTTGCAGGAATAGCGGCACTGGTGCCAATATTATTAATAGTGGTAAAAGATGGCGGTCGGAGTATGATGCTGGCAGTATGCGGTGTCGTATTACTGTTTGTATTGCTAAAGAACACCTTAGTTATGCTTCTGGCACATGTACAAAGCTGTTATCAGTTGGAAATATATCGGGAGTTTAGTACCCGTATGTTTGCCAATTATTATCATCGAGGGCTACTCTATTTAAAAGGAAAAAGCAGTGTAAGGCTTGGGCATGAAGTGAATCATGTATGCTATATGTTCAGTTTATGCGTATTGGCCCCTGTTTTCCGTATAGCAGGAGAAGCGGTACTGATATTGTTAATAGTATTGGCACTTATCATCTGGAAACCATATGCCGGTTGTTTGCTCTGTGGAGCGTTCCTGTTCTTATCGGTATTGTATATCTGTTTAGTTAAGAAACGCCTGCGACGTTATGGTATGGAGGAATTGGAAGCACGTCGCAAGCAGAGCCGTACGGTGGTGGAAGCCTTTTGTGGATATGCAGAACTGGAAATTGCCCAAGCATTTTATACTTCTCTTGCTTCCTTCAATCAAGGTCTGGATTCTATTATTGGGAACCGTTTGCGTATGGAAGTGTACCAACTTTTTCCATCCTTCCTTTCTGAAGTAGCCATAGTGATCGGACTGGCATTGCTGATTGGTACGGGAAGTGGTGACCTGGGATTGATAAGCGGTGTGTTTGCAGTAGCGGCTTTCAGACTAATTCCTGCAGTGAGATCCGTATTGAATAGTTGGGTAACGCTTCAAAATGCTTCGCATACCATAACGGTAGTGGAAGAAGGTATTACTGTTATAAGTGACGAATTACCCAAAAACTTACCAAGTGAATCTCTTTTAGAATTTACCCATACCCTTGAATTGTGTGGGCTGGAATTCGCATTTCCTGATGGACATACACTTTTCAGCGGTTTAGATCTGGTTGTCAGTCGTGGTGAACGTATCGGTGTACGCGGAGCAAGCGGTTCGGGGAAATCGACTCTCTTTAACCTGATGCTCGGCTTCTTTCCACCTACATCCGGCGAGATACTTATAGATGGCAGGA
>OJSH01001221.1_pt1 | contig 24094 bp, 11 predicted proteins | sample 1599441 | NCBI WGS metagenome assembly OJSH01 (sample SAMN04168658, study PRJEB22393) | human gut metagenome | biome: human gut microbiome; feature: stool | host: Homo sapiens | collected 2014-03-24 | reverse complement strand
CTGCCGGAGCGGTGCTTAAGCCGCAAGGCGGGAATTGTGCGGTGTTGCCTTTATTAGCGGCTGCTCATCCGTTCAGTTTGGCGTACTCTTCGTCGGTAACGGGCTCGCACCATTCGTTGCTGCAATCTTCACCGGGAACTTCCACAGCAATGTGGCTGAACCAGCTGTCGGCCTTGGCACCGTGCCAGTGCTTGACGTTGGCCGGGATGGTGATCACGGTGCCGGGGGTCAGGCTGACGGCAGGTTTGCCCTCTTCCTGGTACCAGCCTTCGCCTGCGGTGCTGGGATACTATGTGACCGCTATATTTTTTCAAAACCCCTTATCGAAAAAAACTGCCCGCACAACGGCTTATCATACCGTGTACGGGCAGTTGATTTATAATTTTCTACTTTTCTCTCAGGTCTGGGTCGATAAGCGCAACCCCACCTGGTACCCCAGCAGGGTGCGGGTTTCCACCGGCTGATGGCGGATGAGGGAAAGCAGCTGCTGTGCGGTACGGCGGCCCAGCTGTTCGGCATCAAAAGAGACCGCCGTAATCTGTGGCGTGCACTTCTGCAGCGCTTCGTCGTCATACATGGAGGCAAGGCGGATATCCTGCGGCACGCGCAGGTTCAGCTGTCTCAGGGTGCTCAAAGCCAGGAGGGCAACCTGGTCATCCATGCACAGGATGCAGTCCGCCCCACGCTGTACCGCGAGCTCCACAGCGCTGGTGCGTAGATCGTCGCTTTCCAGCTCCAAAAACAGCAGGCTCTCATCAATCTTGCAGCAGGCGCGGTCATGCGCTTGCTTATAGCCTTCCAGGCGGGACTGGTTGACGGTGTACAGCATGGATCCGCCCAGCAAAGCAATGCGGTGCAGGCCCTTCATCAGCAGCAGGCTGACCAGCTCGCGGCAGCCGCCCACCTGATCATGGTCCACCGAGATGACATCCTGGTCAGCCGGGCGGCCAATGGCAACAAAGGGGATGCCGCTTTTTTGCAGCATAGGGATCAGCGGATCACGCTCCAGCGTGCGGGCCAGAATCACGCCATCGATCTTGCGGTTGACCAGCAGACGCTGCAACGGGCTTGTTTCCTGCTCGCCCACCATCGTCATCAGCACATCATAATCATTGCGGGCGGCAATATCGTACACGGCGCTGACGGTTTTGCGCAAAAACGGTGCGGCAAGGTTGCCGAACTGGCGCGAGAACACCAGCGAGATATTATAAGACTGCTGGGTTACCAACCCGCGTGCCAGCATATTGGGCACATAGTTTTTCTCTTTGGCGTACTGGACCACGCGGGCGCGGGTCGCTTCGCTGACACGGCCATTGCCCGAAAGGGCACGGGATACCGTGGTCTTGGACACACCAAGGTCTTCAGCCATCTGGCTGATGTCAATTTTTTTCTCTCCTTCTGTCTGTTTACGGCGCGGCATGAGTTTACTCCTGTTAACGTTTGCTTATATAAGATCTTCTTTCTGTCCTTGCCGGTTTTCCGCCCCACGGGCAGTTCCCAGGGTACTGTTCCAGAAACCAGTCCCCCACCCCGGCTATTCCCTACTTGGTTAATGAGCTTAACATATTATACCACATTTCCCTGGATCATGGTAGCCCCCTGTGCAAAGAAAGCAAAGAATACGCTACCCCAGTACGGGATCATTTTATCATTCCTGGCTCTGTTTTTCAACCGATTTCTGGCTCTGTTTCCGTTTTCCAGTGTGTTTTATAACCTGGTAAAGTTTTCTCATTTTGTCCGTATCCTGCTCAGTCATCGTACCTGCGCCAAATTGGGCGGCTTGGGCCAATGCCAGCAGAGCCTCGGCATCCTTGGGTTCAAGGGTGGGGACACAACTTTGCAAAAATGCGGCAAACTCCGGCGCATCGGATGGTGTATCCGGCGGCAGGCCACGGCGCACCAAAAGGCGGTAGATGCTGCCAAACACGGCCAGGACCCGCGCGTTGCAGCTGCCCCGGCCATACCCCATGGCATGGCGGCGGGCCAGCACCAGCAGCACCACAGCAGCCAACAGGCACCCCCCCAGCAACGCCGCCAAAACCAGCCTGCTGCGGGGCACGATGGTGGCTGCGGGTTCGTTTGTGCTGCTCTCCCCTGCTGCGGGGGCGGTGTCTTGACCTTGAGTTTCGGGCAGCGGGTCGGTGCGCAGGTCGGCCTGTTGGGCGCTGACCAGCACGCCGGGGGTCATCTCCATGGGGGTCCAGCCCTGGCCGGAAATGTACACCTCCGCCCAGGCGTGGGCGTTATCGTCCTGCAAAATGGCGTGCCAGCTGCCGTCCTCCTGTTGGGTAAACAGGCTTTGCGTCGCGGCATAGCCCACCACATAGCGCGCAGGCAGCCCGAACATGCGGAACATAACCACCGCCGCCGAGGCAAACTGCACACTGTACCCCTGTTTGGATTCCGTTAAAAAGTAACGGATGGGGTCGGCCCCCTCCGGCGGCTGGGGAGCGCTGGCGTTATACTGGTAGTTGGTGTTTAGATAGGCGCGGATGTAATCGCCAATGTCCGCAGCTTCGGTCAGCTTCTGGTCCTTTTTGGCTTCATCGCACAGGGCTTGCAGCTCGTCATAGCCGTCCGGCACGGCGGTGTAGCGGCTGGCGGCGTAAGCGGCATAGGATGCTTCCATCCGGTCCAGCACGCTGGGGTCGGCATCGGCGCGGGCTTCCAACTGGGTTTGGGCGGTATCCCGCGGGTAATACAGGAACACATCGTCCTGCGCGGTCTGGCCCGCGGCGGCGCCATCGCCCTGGATGGTGTAATAATCGCCCCAGTAGGCGTTGTACGGTGCATAGGTGTACTGGGTATCGGCGTGGATGCGCTCCACCGTCAGCGTCTGGGGCTGGGCGGTGCCGTCATAGGCGGTGCGCAAAAACGGCAGGCTGGCAATGGTCAGCCGGGCGTTATCCTCGGTTTTCCAGTTCATGGCGGCGCTGTCAAAGGCATCGGCATCAGGGGCCTGCCAGGTGGTGCCGTCATAACTGCCGCCGATAAATCCCCGCAGGTATACGGTTTCTTCGGGTTTGTCGCTGGCGGTCAGGGCCAGATCCGTCACTCCGCTGACCTGGATACCCCCGCCCTGGTTCAAGGCGCCATCCGCCACACCACCGGCAGCGGCTTCTACCTGAATGTTCAGCCTGCCGCCGCTGACCCGCGGCAGCCAGGTAATGGCGGTGCTCAGCGCGGCGGATTCCACCCGCTGGGCCGCGGGCTGCAGCCAGCCAAGGGGAACCCCCAGCGCCGGGCGCAGCAGCCACCAACAGGGCAGCGCCAGCGCAAGGCAAAGCCCGCCCGCCGCCAGCGCGGCAGACTTTTGGATGTTATAATGGCGGCAAAGGTTCTGGCGGTAGTTTTCGGTATCGCGCTTGCCCCACAGGGCCCGTCGCTGCACCGAGCAGGAAGCCGCCCACGCCCCCATCCAACCGGCCAACAGCAGCAGGCAGGCGGGCACAGCCGGCGCGGCACCAGCCAGCGCCAGCAGCACCACAATGGGCAGCAGCATTAGATCCAGCAGCAGGGCATCCGCACGGCGCAGGGCCGCAGCGGCCAGCGCCCCGGTAACGGGCAGGGCGGCCAGCAGCAAAAACAGCCCCAGCTGCGCCGCACTGCCGCCCTGGGCCACCGGCAGCGCACTGCCAAGGCGGGCGTTCAGGCTTTGGGCAATGTTCCCGGCGCACTGCTGCGCCCCGGCCAAAAAGTTCCGCTGGCAGATGAACAACACCACAAGATACACAATCACTCCCGCCAGCAGCCCCCAGCGGCGCAGGGCTTGCGGCGCACGCAGGAACAGCGCCCACCCGGCGCAGAAAGCGGCTGCCGCGGGCCACACCCACAACGGCACCGCAATGCCGAACCCGGTGGAAAGCACCAGCAGCAAACCAAAGGTGAGCGCCAGCAGCAGCGCGGCATCTGCCGCCAGCCACAACGCGGGGTGCGCTGCGGGGCGCTGGGTGCTCACCAGCACACGGTCCACAAACTTCAGCCCACTGCCGGGGTCGGCAGCGCCGCGCCGGCTCAGGGCAGTACGTTCTTTTTTGCGCTTGGGCGGGTTTTTGCGGTGCTTCGCCGCCTGTTGGGGAAAATCCCCCCATTCCTCCGCTCCGTCCAGGTCCCCACCGGGGGTCAGGGCAGCGCGCAGGGCGGTCAGCGGTTCGCGCACCATCAGGCGGTCCAGCTTGGCGCTCAGCTTCCAGTGTACCTGCTTGATGGTATCCCCGTCCCGGTACTCCCGCAGCTCATAGCTGCCGCCCAGGGCGGCGCGGGTGTCGGCTTCGTCGCCGTCCTCATCGGGGGCGGTTTCCGCTTTGGCTTTGCCAGCCGCGGCAGCGGGCAGCACACAGATGCTCCGGCTTTGCACGGCAGCCGGGCATGCCGCGGTGAACACCCCCAGGTGATCCCGCAGGGTGATGCCCCGCACCGCAATGCTCCACACGCCGCTTTTGCCTGCGTTTAGGGTAATGCGCTGTTCGGCGCTCTCCTTGCCGCCCAGCATGGCGGCGCAGCGCAGGGCGATCTGCCCCCCGCCCCATTCATCGGCGGCGTTCAGCAGCACCACAAGCGCAGGGATAGGCAACCGGCTGCGGTTGCGCAGCCGAACCGTCAGGGTAAAATCTTCGCCCTGTATCACGGGTTTGTCCGGCACCAGCAGCTCTGCCGTTACCTGCCTGCGCAGATAGGCGGCATCCAGCCGCAGCAGCACCAGAAGCACCAGCGCAAACGCTAACAGGAACACCGCCAGCGGTGCCTGGGTGATGAGCGCCGCGGCCAGCAGTACCAAAAGCACCAGCGCCCGGCCCAGCTTACCTGCCATGGCGGTCAGCCTTTTCGGGACGGGGGCGCGGCACGGTGCGCAGCAGGTCCTGCATTACGCTGTCCACCGTTTCGCCGCCTGCGCGGGCCTGGTCGTTCAGCACCAGGCGGTGGCGGGCAACCGCATCAAACACAGCGGTCACATCCTGCGGGGCAACAAAATCCCGCCCCGCCAGGTACGCCGCCGCGCGCGTCATGCTGGTCAGCGCCAGGGTGGCACGGGGGCTTAACCCCACGGCCAGGCGCGGGTCCTTACGGCTGGCCTGGGCCAGCGCCACAATGTAGCGGTACATCAGCTCATGCACAAATACCGTGCTGACCTCCTGCTGCATGGCAAGCAGATCCGCCTGACCGGCAACGGGGCGCACACGGTCCAGCAGGCGGCCTTTGCTCTGCCCGGCCAAAATTGCCAGCTCCGCTTCCTCATCGGGGTAGCCCATTACGGCGCAGACCATGAAACGGTCCAGCTGAGACTGCGGCAGCATCTGCGTGCCGGCGGCGCCGATGGGGTTCTGGGTTGCAATTACGGTAAAGGGTGCGGGCACCGGGCGGGTAACTCCGTCCACCGTCACCGTGCCTTCTTCCATCACTTCCAACAAAGCCGACTGCGTGCGGGAGGAGGTACGGTTGATCTCATCGCCCAAAAACAGGTTGCACATCACCGCACCGGCGTGGTACACAAACTTGCCGGTCTCTTTCTGGTAAACGGAAAATCCCACCAAATCGGACGGCAGAACATCCGGCGTAAACTGCACGCGGCTTTCTTTCAGGTCCAGCGCGCGGGCAAAGGCCAGCGCCAGCGTGGTTTTGCCCACGCCGGGAATATCCTCAATCAGCACATGGCCGCCCGCCAGCATGGCCATCCAGATGGTGTTTACCGTTTGCTGTTTGCCCTGCACGGCCTTGTTTACTTCGGCCGTAACAGCGGCGGCCTGCTGTGTGTACTGCATGGTTAATCCTCCCGGTGTTTTTTCCATATCACCATAATGCCAACGGCGGCGGCAATAACCACCAGCCCGGCCCACAGTGCGTTGTTTTCCAGCCAGATCATGGTATTGGAGATCGCGCTCCCCTCGGATTCCGCGCTGCCCTCCCCCGGCAATGGGGTCAGGGCCTGGGGGGCCACTTCGGCAATGGAGCTTCCGCCGGCATCCTCCACGGTCACCTGGCGCGGCGTTTCGTCCCAGGTAGCGGCGCTTTCCTGCAAATCCTCCTCTTTGGTGGTGTCCGCAGCGGCGGTGTCGTGCTCCGCAATTACCAGGTAGCGCTGGCTGTTGCGGGTGTAGGGGTGGCAGGTGGAAAGGGTCAGCAGGTCCCGCCCCGGCTGGATCAGCACGGCGTTGATATCGCTGGGGTCAATAATTTTCAGCTCGCTCACGCGGTAAATCAGCGTTTCCCACGGGGTGGTCAGCTGGATCTTGTCCCCCACCTGGATTTGCTGCACGTTGCGCAGCATTTCCGCGCCATAATAGCCGCGGTGGGCGGCAATCACGGTGTTGGTGTTTTCGCCGCCCAGCGGCATCGAGGTCTGGCCCAGCAGCGCCGCACCTTTGGCCAGGTTTTCGCGGCTGGCGCCCAGGTAAACGGGCAGCTCCAGGTTCAGGCGCGGGATCCACAGCACAGCCAGCACATCATCGTCATAGCCATAGGCAGCAAGGTCCAGCGGGGCTTCCTCGTAGGCGAACGGGTCGGTCAGGCCGCTTTGCCCCCCGGCGTAAATTTCCGCGTTATAGTCCTGCATCGCGGCGTACAGTTCAGGGTAGGCGCGTTCCGGCTCCGGGGGTTCGGCTGTGGTTTCCTCTGCCGCGGGGGCGGTGGGCTGGGCTTCGGCGCGGGCCGCAAACTGCGCAGCGGTTTTGGCGTTGCGGGTGCTGGTCCACCACTGGGCAGCGGTGGGCTGTATCAACAGCGCCAGCCCCAGCAAAATGGCCAGCCAGGCCAGAATTTTAGCAATCAGCCGTCCCATTTAGTCATCCTCCTCGCGCTTTTTGCAGCGGTGCAGCAGCAAAAGCAGCAGCAGCGCTTCGCCGCCGATCACAATGCTGCCCGTTACCGCGATCCACGGCCAGGCATCCACCACGCGCTTGACCACCGTTCCGGTGCGCAGCGCCTGATACTGCACGGCCTGCGGGGTGTTGGCTTCTTCCTCTCCATTATAAGGGATGCGGGTGCCGCGCACAAGCATGCGGTGGGTGTTGATGGCATACGGCGTGCAGGTAACAAGGGTGCAGTAATCCTGCCCCGCGGTGATTTCCAGATCCTCGGTGTGCTCCGGTTCCACCACTTTGATTTGATCCACCTGGTACGCCAGCGTTTCATCCAGAATATGCAGGTAGAAACAGTCGCCCTCTTCCAGCTTGTCCAGGTCGGTGAACAGCACGGCTTCGGGCAGGCCGCGGTGGCCGGTCAGCACGCTGTGGGTGCTTTCGCCGCCAAGGGGGTAGCTGGAGCCTTCCAGATGGCCAACGCCCCTTTGCAGCACATCATCGCTGGTGCCTTCGTAAATAGGCAGGTTGACGTCAATTTTCGGGATGGTGATATACCCCAGGCTTTCGCCCACATCCACAAGGTCCACATAGCTGGTGCCGGTATCCTCCGCTTCGCCTGCGGCATCGCGCTCCACGGCGCTGTCCAGCTGCTGGTTATAGCGGCGGGCGGCCTCCTTGGCGGCGTCCAGTTTTTCGGTATCCATGCTTTTTACGGTATCATCGTAATTTTGGATCGCTTCGCTGGCGTGGCGCTGCGCCACCGCGTTGCTGATAACCGGGTACGATGCCACCCCAATGCCGGACAGGATCATCAAGGCCGCAAAGCCGACTTTTAGTTTTGTTGTGGTATCCATAGCGTCACCGCGAACCTTTCCGTGAGAGGGTTGAAGTTGGGAACTGATGCAATTAGAAATTAGAAATTAGGAATTGGAAGTAGGCAAAAGAATAAATAATAAAGAATAATGAATAATTGTGGTGGACCGCGCCGCATTGCGCCGCTCAGGAGATATTGGGTTGGGGGTGGTTTTTAGGGTAGTGAATAACAATAAAATAATCTGTAGGGCCTTACGGCGTTGCACACCACAAAATTGTAATAGACCTCGCCCTGCATGTAGGGGGCGGCGTCCCCGACGCCCCGTTTGACGGGCCTAATAATTGCCGCCCATCCACCCCGCGCCGCAAACGTTGCAAATCATTTGTAGGGGCCGATGCTCGCCATCGGCCCGTTGACGGGCCTTGCCCTATTTATTTTTAGGTTCTGCACGGGGAACCACCCCTCACCGGCTTTCGCCGGAGCTCCCCTCTAGGGGAGCCAATATTTTACCTTATGTTTGCGGTGGCTCCCCTTTGAGGGGAGCTGTCTGCAACGCAGACTGAGGGGTGGTTCCTCGCCACAAACCTAACGGCCGTGGGGTGGTTCCTCGCCGCAAACCTGACGCCCATGGGGTGGTTCCCCACGCAGGGCCTAAAAATCAGCCGAACAACGGCCATGTACACCCAAAAAAATTTATTCCCCAATAACCCACCATAGGGGGAGGGCCAAATCCGGCCCTCCCCCTGTGTATGATGGATTATCCCTCTATACCCTATTGGTGAATTGTAACATTGTTTTGCCTTGCGGCGGGCGCATCAGGCGCGGTTCTTCTTTTTCAGGCTCAGCAGCACGCCAACACCGGCCACAACCAGCAGCACACCAATGCCGCTGAACAGCAGGGTGCCGAAACCACCGGTGGTGGGCAGGTTGAAGCCCTTGCGGTTGACAACGGTAACTGTATACTCCGTTTTACCACCTTCATCGCCACCGCTAAAAGTAGTGTTTTTCTCATTAACCGTATGCTTCAGCAGGTTGCCCTTCTCATCATAAATGGACGTAGAATCCCATGTCGTCTCTGCCTGAATGCTCAAGGTAACTTTGACAGGAGCTTTCAGCAGGTTATAACCAGAGGCAGTCTTGGTTTCAACCAGGTAATACTCACCGTTTGCCAGGCCGCCCTGTTCCACATAGCCATCCTTATTAGTTTTCAGCGGCGCTTCATTGACCTTGGTCCACTTTTCATTGGGATCCAGGCCCAAGGCTTTTGCAGCAGCGCCAGTTACAGTGCCGTTCTCATCTTTTTTGTACAGGTCAAACTCTACGTTCTCAAGTCCCTTTTGGGTATCGTCTGCAATTTTATGCACTTTTACTTTGAAAGTGTAAACAAAGGTACTATCATGGATTTCTTTCTTTTCACCTTCCGTCGGGTTGCCTTCGCTGTCTACACCAATTTTATTGCTATAAACGAGAGAAACGTCATTCCGGTTGCCTGCACCCGTCTGGTCAGCAGTGCTCTTCAAAGTTGCAGTGTACTTGATAATAATCTCTTTGCCGGCATATAGTCCCATTTTGGCAGGCGTAAATGTAATTTTAAATCCATCGCCCTCGGTAGCGATGCTATATACGTTCGTATTCACATCTTTATCATTGCATGTCAATACCGCATCTTTATTATACACCAAATTATTGGGCGTATCGCTTACGGTAAAGGTCGTCAGCTTGGTAATGTTCTTCGGAACCGTTACCGTGATCTGGTAAGGAACCTTGTCGCCAACGCTGTAGTCTGCTTCGGTCTTGGGAGAATTGTCTTTATCAATTACATTCTTTTCAACATCCGGCCTGTCATTGGTAACATAAAAAGTAACCGCTGCCTCGGGGTCTTCGTCTTCGTACTGGATTTTGCCTTCGCTGGTTACTTTGAATTCAATTGGGGTCTGGTCAATAATGTAGGTGTTATTTCCATCAATCGACTGCTCGATAAAGCGGTACTTGCCCTGAGACAGGCCGCTTACGGAAATTTCACCGTTTTTATCGGTTTTCAGATTGAACGCTTTGCCATCCTTATCACTGACTGTTACAGATTTCCACTCCTTGGCAGTCTCATCCCACTTTTCCAGCGTAAAGTTTACACCACTGAGTGTGCCCTCCGTATCAGAGCCAACACGTCCGTATTTAACAATCTTCACTTCGCCATAAGTTGTACCGTTTTTCGGATAAACATGGATATCGTACAACCACTCATTGGGGTTGTTTACTCTTGTCATAGGAACCGATACCAGGAACGGCTTCACCGGGCTTGTAACCTTATCCGGGGTACCAGTTTCAACAACTACATACAAACCAAGCTGGAGATTGGGAAACTCGGCAATGCCGTTCTCGCCAGTCGTTGCTGTAGCGACCGCAGTGGAATAGCTCTCATTAGATTTAATCGCATCCTTGGTGTCGTTCAGGTATGTATCGACTGTAACCTTTGTTTGGCCATCCGTACCGTCATAGTAATTCCGGAGCGCGGCACGGTCCATAACCTTATAAATGCTGAACGTTGCACCTTCCAATGGTGTAGCACCATCGGGGAGGTTACTTACATCGTTCTCTTCACCAGTGCTGTCCGGCTTTACCTGGCCATTGTACTCATACTTATGAATCGTAATGGAACCGGTATCCTGCGTCCAAACATCCTGTGGTGGTGTTGTCGCCGGTGTTTCACCGTTGTCCGCTGCCATTGCTGGCATAGCGCACAGGCTGAGGGCCAAGGCGGCGCTCAACAGGCCTGTGAGAAAACGTTTTGCTTTTTTCATTTCAGTACCTCTTCTCTTAAAAAAATCATCATCGGATGGGCGGCGGGGCCGCCCGGCTTAAGGGTTCTGCATCAGCACGGCGTGCAGTGCGGGGCGCTGCAGCGGGGAAACGCTGCCGCGCCGCCCGCACTGTGCCGTGAAGAAAAAAGGAGGAAAAACTGGGCCGCTTGCCCACTTGGCTTAAGGTGCATCTGAAACCAAAGGAAATAACGGATATTTCGCAGCCACAAGCAGGATGTAAGGCAAAGAGCCGCCGGAATCCTTTCCGGATCCCAAGGCTTCTTAACACAAAATCCGGCTGCGCTTATAGAAACAGGCGATATTTTCAACTTTTCAGTTACACACCCCGGCTTATGGCTGCGCCCTGCCGTAAACGGGCGCGCACTGGCGGGCAGGCCCTGTATCCTGGGGGTTGCTGGGTTTCCGGGGGATGGTTAATGTCGCCGGCCCCCTTTCCTGTTGTAGCGGAATGTGAATATCAACAGCCCTGCCACCGCCAGCGGCATGCCGATCAGCAGCCACAGGCTTGGCGCGTCTGCACCCGTGTGGGGCAGCTCAGGCGTTTTACGGTTCAGAACGGTAAGGTGCATGGTGTAGGTGTTGCCGGACGGCGCAAACTTGTCTTCGTCCGTAATTCTCTGCCCATCAATATAACACTTGCCGTTTTGGGTAAATTCGATCACAATTGGCTGTGCCAACAGGTTGTACCCCGCATATGCCTTGGTTTCCGTCAGGCGGTATGTACCGGGTTCCAGATCCTTGAACACATTGGTGATTTTGCCATTTTCGCCTGTTGTGGCGGTAATGGAACCTATGTTGTTCTCGTCGAATTTATAGGAAGCATCTACTTCCCACTGCGTTTCTCCTGCGTTTTTAACCAGCTTTTCCAGCTTGAACTCAACACCATTCAAAACTTTAGTCTTATCATCGGGGTCTTCCTTGATGATGTCCAGCCCAAACTTCGGGTTCTGCAGCGTGTTGGTCAGCACAATCGTGCCGCTGTCGCCGGTGATGGTTCCACCGTTTACTTTGGCTTGGGTTTTCTTTGTGCTATCTCCCTCGCTGATTTCCGCTTTCGCTTCAGCCTTTACAACATACGTATTGCCTTTAATCGTAATGGTTTCGCCTGCCTGGGTAACGACTGCCGGGGCAAAGTTGCCATTCTCTACCGTACCTTCCACAATGCGGTACACATAATCGGTGTGGCTATCACTCGTATCCGTATTGATTTGGTACTGATCCAAACCGCTAAAGGTACGCCGCCAGCCGCTTTCACCGTATTCAATGGTAACATATTTTGGGCTGTCTGCTCTCGGGTAGTTTACCGGTGTCCAGTCTTCTTCGTTTGTGCTGGTTGCCAGGCGGCGCTGGAGCTGGATGTAGATTTCTTTCGGCTGATTCGCAGTGACAATGTCCTCATTATTTGCATCTTTCCAGTGCTTATCGAACTCAATGTTGATCAGTGTGCGCTTGGTGTTGGTAAAGATTGCGGTAAGTTCCGGATCTTCGCTCGCCTCAATCACGCCTTCCACCATGGTGTTGTTGTTGATCTCATGGGCGGAATGGCAATCAGGCGGAACGGTTACGCTTTGCAGTTTGGCACCATCGGTGCTTCCGACTTCCTCGATGGTATAGCGGGTACCAACGGGGATGCCGGTGATGGTCACGGTGTGGTCTGGGTATTTTACCGCATCGTTCATGTTGATCTCAACATACTTTATGATGTCCTCTTTTTCCAGACCAGCACCGCCAACATCACTAAAGGTAACTTTGAACTTGTAGGTGCCTTTAATGTTATCTACCTCACCAGCTGCGGCCTTCTTTTGGATTTTCAGCCCGCCGGTTTTGACGGTGTTGACGTATTCTACCTTTAGCTTTGTCAGCGTGGAGCTATTTTCGTCCGGGTCATTATAAGAGCGGAAGACGATGGTGTTGGGGTTGTTGGGGTTGTCAGGCTTGGTTCCGGTATAGTTATTACCCTCTTTTTCATCATCCTTAATCTTTTCCGTTCGGCCATCATCGGGGCCGCTTCCCACCTGCCCGATTAACGAAGGTGTTGGACTAGGAAGAATTACGCTCTCACCTTCTTTCATCGAAGTAACCTTCTGCCCGTTCTCGTACACGGTCCATGTGGTGTCGTACAGGTTTTCGTTCAGATCCTCTCTGAGCGAAATGTAGCTGCCGCGGCGGAACTGGTCGCTGAAGGTAACGATTTCTCCATCTTCCAGAACAAAGCGTCCGTTCTCGTCCACCAACTGGGTGTCTGTGTCCATGTTGGAGGTGTACTGTGCGTTTTCGGCGTTTTCCAAATGACCGCTTTCGGCGGAGCCGTAATCCGGGATTTTCTCCTGATCGGTTGTAAAGCCGGTCATCTCCGTTGGCACCGCTTTGGGAATGAAGGTAAAGTTCCTGAAATAGATGTGGCGGCTATAGTTATCGCCCACGCGGATGGTTTTGACGTTGCCGCTAAAACCGTCCTGCTCTTTCATCTTGTGCAGGTCCAGCTTTACGGTGACCCATTCGCCTGTCTTCAGTTCGACCGAGCCATACGTTGCGCCGTTAATGCCTGTTGTGCCAAGGCTGCCTTTTTGGACGTCTTTTTCATCCAGCAGTTCCAGATACAGGTTGTTGAGGGAAAGTTCACCACCATCCTCTGAATTAACGTAAACCTGGAACGTAAGGAAGCGCATGTCTTTGATATTGATGGGCTCGTTCAGCTTCAGGATGCCATAACGGTTCTTACGCCATTTACTGACGGGTTCCGTATCCGTATAGCGTGCGTACCAGTGAAGGACCTGTTCGTCTTTATTCTCGGAATCTGGCCAGGGGTTTGTTTCCCGCCTGAAAATGTACTCATCTTCCTTACCTGGGGTTGCGGCGGCAATGTCGACATCATTAGTCAAATCCACCTTTTGGGACGGATTTTTGCTTTCATCCGGGACAGCGGCCGCTTTTGGTCCATAATGGGTTGCCTGGTTCTGGATGGTGAAGTTGAAGATTTTCTGTTTTTTAAAGCAGTTTTGGAAGTCCTCATCAGTAACGTTGGTCAGATCGACCTTTTTTTGAACCTGCAGCTCGTTATTATCCGGGAAGTTGAACGCCACCGCCATGTTGGACTCCCACATACCACGTTCCATATAGTACATGGTAAGGGTGTGCTTGCCGGTAGAAAGACCAGAGATGGGGACACTTGCGTTTTTATAATACTTTTCGGTTGTTCCTAAGTAAGTAATGCTTGTCTCCATTGTAGGGCTGTGCTCATCACATTCATCAGCGCCATACTTATCTGTCTTGCTGTTCTTGACCCGGCTGACATAGGAAGTTACGGTGTTTTTCTTATCACCGCGCTGGTCAAATTCCAACATACCAGAAACTTTGGCATGAGCACCGCCAATATCCAGGACAAGCTGATCGTCAATGAAAACCCACACATCATCATCACCAGAGAAGTAAAAACGAATTGGAATTTCATTTTTGTAGTCGTCCTCAACTGTTCCGGTACTGGTTAGGGTAAACGGGATTTCAAGTTTTGCACCGTAACCGTAATTGTACTTGACTGCGCTCGTCTGATTGGTTATGGTTTCATTGAACGGGAAAAAGCCGTATTGCGTTGAAACTTTATCTGGATTACTTGCACTGTCCACGTTGCGGGACTTCTCGCTCTTATATTCAGCGGTTGTTCCTGTCGTGCTATCATTACCAAGGTACAACTGATCGCTATTTGTATCTTTGCGCAGATACAGAGAAGTTTTGCTACTGTCAAACCACCAGTATTTAATACCTTTGCCTTTTTTCTGGCCGTTTTGCTCTGGTTCTACAAAAACTTCTTCTTGGGTAAACGGGAACTCAACATTGTGGTAAACTTCACCAAGTTTTGCATTTTTGCTGTTTTGGCTGGTCAGGAACTTTTCATTGAAATGCGGTTCTTTCAGGGTCGTTCCATTCATCACGATGTCGCCATCGCTGTCCCTTTTGTCTGCCACAATGCCCTGGAAAGCGTAGGAATTTTTACCTGTTCTATTTCCGGTATCAAAGTTTGAGTTATTTGCAGCAATAAAAATTTGGTAATTTTCTGCCCAACCGTACAAGTTTAATGTTTCGGCAACCGCACTAAATGGCGTATTCCAACCGCTTGGCTGGAAATGGCCTGTATAAATGGGATATATAATGGGCTTTTCGGTATTTTTATCTACATAACTCTGATAGTAGTCGCTGATTGCCTGATCGAACTGGCGGAAGGGTACCCAGTGGCGCTGATTAACCGCATTATCATTATCGTAGCTATCACGGTTCTTGCCGTTCAGTTCGTAATCTGTATAATAGTCATACAACGTACTGGTAACATACTTTGTGTTTGGTTTTTCCGTAAAAGGAACGGATGCAATATCTACTACTTCAGTCTGCTTCCCCGATTCAGTCTTCTTCCACGTTTCGGCATCACGCTTGGTACCTTTTGGAGCCCAGTAGCCGCCACGAGTGGTATCTTTATATACTGCATCGTCATTCGTATCCGCATAGAAGCAATTTTTGTCATCTTTGGGAATCGGCAGCCACGCTGTACTTAGTCCATGTCCTTTTGTCGTATCGTTATTGCCAATTTCTTCACCGGAAAAGATGATTGAACTATTTGAACTATATTCTTGGGGAATGTCAACATAATAAAGGTTTTCGTTTGTACCATCTTTTACCAGCGTGCCGCTTTTGGATTTTACGCCGTCTTCTCCTTTTATCCGAAAATAAATGGTCTCTTTACTATTGGCTTTGGGGATTGAATAGTCGCCGCCAGTATCATCCCTTCCTGTTGTTGGCAGCTTTGAGAAAGTAGCATCGTAATAGATGCGGAAAGATTTTTCTATACCCCATCTTACGTTGTCTGCGTCAGTATAGATAAAGCAGTCACTTGTTTCACTGTACATAAAGGATTCTTTATCATCACTAACAGATTCGTTATAGAAGTTATAGAATTTGCTGGATTTTTCTTCACCGTCCTCAACCCATGTAAACTGAACATAAGAGCATGCCTCGGTTGGGATGATAAAATTAGCGACGCCTCCCTTAGCGACAGTTGGAACTTCTGAGTCACCATTAACCGGTGTTAAGTTTCCATTTTCATCAGGGATATAGAAATTTGCCTTTACGTTCGTTAATTCAGCTGTACTGCGGTTTTCGAACTTGATGGTCTTGCCTGCAAAGTATTTGTTGCCCTCTAAAGTGGATGCGTCTGTCCATGTTCCATCTTTCGCATCATACATTTTGAGGTTGTAGTAACTAATAGCGTTACCAGATGTTGCCACTATCTGAGTTTTCCATCCTCCATTACTATCCCATAGCTGAATCTGAATCGTTGTAAATTTATTGCCCGAAGCATCAGTACAATTCCTCAATGCATAGATTGTGCGGCCATCACTTGTTTTGATGGTTGTTTTTTCCATTGGATGTGTACACCAAGTACTGCTATTATCCATTTGCCCATTGAACTTAATAACATCTGTATCAGCAATTGTGTTACCATTAATTGTGTTACCACTATTTACTGCAAAGTAAACCGTGAATCCTTCTGCCGCTTCCTGCTCACTAGCTGCCTGCACGTCATCCACGCTTTCTGCGGCGTACATCTTCTGCGGCTGTTCGGTCGGTTCCGGGGTAGCGGTGGGGGTCACGGTCGGCACAGGGGTGGCCGTTGCGGTGGCTGCCGGTTCCGGGGTCGGGGTGGGTTCTGCCGTGGGCTCCGGCGTTTCGGTCGGGGCGGGCTGCTCCGGCCCGGCGCTTTGTTCCGGTTCCGGGGTGGCGGCGTTCTGCTCCGGCAGAGCGGTATCCTCCCCGGAGGCCGTTCCCGGCTCATCCTCCAGCAGCTCTACTTCGTCAGGTGCGTCGGGCAGAGGATCCACCTCGGCGTATACAGGCAGGGCCATTGCCATAACCAGGCAAGCGGTGACAAGCAGCGCTGTCAGCCGGCGCGCCCAACCTGTTTTGTTGTTTCCTGTTCTATTCAATCTGCTCACCCGTCTTTCCCGCTGGCTTGATGGAAGCACATTGTTCCACAGGGGATCCCTGTGGAACAGTAAAAGAAGCTGGCTTCTTTTACTTGCGCAACCGTTGCCCTGTTGTTTTCAAAAAAAACCGCATCGAGTCTTCTCATTGCGCATTTACTTTTTATTGTTAAAATATAGCACCTTTACACCAGAAAGGCAATACAATCCACGTAAATTCCTGTTTTTCAGCATTTTTACTGATTGCGCTTTCCTCCGATTATACAATATGTTCAAAGCCTTTGTATAATTTATTTCTAATTTTCTTTTTGGCAGCGGTCATTTTATATACTTTGACCGCGCGTTTTATGATCCCCTGCGCACGCAGAGCGCAACTTTGCAGCAAAATTCGCCTTTTTTGTTGCGTTTCCCTGTTTTTGCGCAATTATTTGTTTCGCATGCGCCTGTTTGCGGCGGGGCCTGGCGGCTGGGTGGGCGCCTTGTGGAAGGGATGGCAGGATTGCGGCGCACGGTTCCCGTTTTTTTGCGGCGCGATGGGTACACCGCGCCCCTGCAAACGGTTTGCGGTGTTTGCGGCGGCGGGTGTGTGTTTGGTGGGTTGCATGCCCGCCAACGGGACGCCGTTCTCCCTTTACAACGGGGTGCGGGTTTGCTGCAGATATGCCATTCGCTTTTTTGTCCCCCCTGCCCCGCCCCTGATTCCCGGTTTCCCCTTGCCGATTTCTATTTGCGCCAGCTCCTGAGGTGCATCTGAGAGCAACGAAAATAGCGGATCTTTCGCAAGCACAAAATTCGGCTGCGTTTACTGAGGCAACACCGCACAATTCCCGCCTTGCGGCTTAAGCACCGCTCCGGCGGCTGCCGCACCTCGCTCGCCGTATCGGCACTTAGAATTATGCGGTATTGCCCTGAAACAGACGAGCTTTTTGACGTTTCAGATAGATCCCGGCTCCCAGCTTTCAATCTATCCTGTGTAAACTGCAACCCCTCACGCGCCATTCTGTGCGGCACTTACCTTATAATATAGGGGTGCTACCCTGTGTAAATTTGCAACTGATCTATTTGAAGCAGCTGTGAGCTGTTGCAATTTTGCACAGGGTATTGCCCACATTCTGTGCCGAACATTCCCGAAACGTGTTGGAAAAACGCACAGGATTGCCTTGTTTCCCTATGCCGCTTACCGTTGGAAAAACGCACAGGTTAGCCCCGGAACAGTTGCAATTTACACAGGGTATTCCCGCTCCCCTGCCCCGCCGTGACCCGCGTACCTGTTGGAAAACCACACAGGATAGGCCCGTTCCCCGTGTTGCAATTTACACAGGTTTGGCTGTTTTTGGCTTATTTGCAACTTTACGCAGGTTGCTTTCCGCACAGGAAAATGGTGGTGGAATGCACAGGCTGCAGTTGGTTGAACACACAGGTTTGCGTTGTTAAATTACACAGGCTCTACCTATTACTAATATAGAACTAAACATCTAAGCCATAATAACAACCAGAGGTAAGCCGGGAGATGGGGGAGAACGGGAAAAAAATTGGTGTTGCCATTCCATCAGGTTACAGAACCCTGAAACAGCAGGACAGAAAGGCACAATAAAACCCTGTGTAACCTGCACCCGGGCTGCAACCCCCACAGGATATATAGCAAACCACAACGCGGGTGTTGCATTTTGCACAGGGTAATGGCAGTGAAACCCTGTGTAAATTTGCAATTCTTGCGCTGGATAACAGGATGTGCTATAATGTTTAGCATGATGTGCGTGACCACCCGGGATACAGCAACCGATATAGGAGGCCCCTGCTTATGGCGGCAAGTAAACAGAAAAAAGATGATCCGTTTGTCGTTACGTTTGAAGAACGCGGGGACCAGACCATCGTTCGCAAATCCAATGACCTTGTACAGATGACGCGCAACAACCTGACGCTGAGCCAGCAGCGCCTGATGCTGCATATTTTTTCGATGATTAAGCCGGAGGATACGGACCTGCCCTCTTATGAGCTGAGCATTTATGATTTTATCAAGATGACCGGCATGGACCCGCACAGCGGGGCGCTGTACAAGCAGGTGCGCAAAAATATTGAGGAGCTGGCCAACGCGCCCATCCAGTGGATCAAGAATAACGGAACTTCCACGGTGGAAACATTCCGCTGGATCGATAAAGTGCGCATTGATGAGGGCCGCGCGCGCATGACCATCACGCTGGACCCGGTGCTGAAACCGCACCTGGTGCAGCTGAAAACCCTGTATACCACCATGGATGTGACCTACACCATGCTGATGCGGTCCACCTATTCCATCCGCATTTACGAGCTGTGCAAGAGCTACCAGAGCCTGTACCTGAAAAAGAAAGCGGCCGGGGAACCGCTGGTATGGAACCTGAGCATGCTGTATGAACAGCTTTCGTATACGGCCAACCGATGGTCGGATTTCCGCCGCCTGGCACTGGAAAAGGCAAAGGCGGAAATTAACGAAAAGACGGATATTATTTTTAATTACGATGTGTACGAAAAAAAAGGGCAGAAGGTTCTTTCGCTGGTGGTAACGATTGACCCGGTGGATGATGCCGCCGCACAGGCCAACCTGGACAGCATCAACAGCACAGTGCGCAAAAAGAGCAAAAAGAAGGGCCGCCCCACCGTGGCGATTGAGGATTCGCTGCTGGATGACCCCAGCGTGATCACCTTTGATTATGTTTCGGCACCGGAAACGACGATCCCCTATTCCTTTGGACGCCACCGCACCGAGTTGCGGGAGGAAATTGTTGTGAAAGCGCGCATGGATCAGCTGCGCGCGGAGATTACGCCCGAAGAGCTGCACGCGGTGGAAGTGATCATTGATGTGTTGGCAGATGCCTGCTGCACCATCCAGGCAGGCGATGGCGAGCAGGACGGCGGCAACAAAACGGTGTTTGGAAAGATGAATGCCATCATCCTGGATTGCGGCGGGCTGACCAGTTGGCTGGCCGGTGTGGCACCCCGCTATGCACAGGAGATCATTCCCCGGTCGCAGACGATGCGCAGCCCGGCGCGGTACCTGAACAAGGTGCTGCGCGAGGATATGGATAACTATCGCATTTATATTTTCCGCAAGGCAAAGCCGGCAGCAGAACCCAAAGAGGAGCTGTTGGAAGCGGAGTACCATGTGATGGACGAGCCGGTGCAGCAAACGATGCCGGAGCCGGAGCCGCCCAAGGTAGAGCTGATTCCCGAAACGATTGTAAAACGGCAGGATATGCGAAAAGAGTTTGCAAAGTTTGTAGATGATGGATACCTGGAAAAGACGTTGACGAGCGGCCAGCGCGGCGCTTACCACGAAATTTACCGCCACCTGGCAGCGCGGTGCGTGCCATCGCCTTCCAGCCTGCGCAATGGGCTGAAAGACGAAATGCGGCTGCATTACCTGGCCTGCATGAATGAAGTGATTGAAAAGTATGGCAGCCTGACCCCATTGATGGAAGCTATGGCGCATGAACTGGACTTTGATGTGTTCTGGGCAAAGGCCGCCAAGGACCCCAACGTGAATAACCCGATGGGGCTGTTCTACCACATTATTGAAGAACGCGCGCTGAACCCGATCGGCACCATAATGAACGACCAGGCACAACGTCAGAAGGTTGCCGCCAAGGAAAAAGGTGAAAAAGATAAGTGGCACAACGAAAGCTGGATGGATGCTTTTGAGGAAGATATCCCGGATGACAGCGAAGAGTAATTGAGATGAAGCGGAGCAGATAATCCGGGAACGCTATTATAATAAGGTAAGCAGCGGCTGGCAGATTGCTGGCCGCTGCTTTTTTGTTGGGGTGCAGCTGAGAAATGGAAATATCCGGCGTTTTTTGATTTCAGATAGACCTTGGGATAATAGGTGAGAATGAAGGCAGGTGAGCGGGAATGCCTGGATGAAGTGAAGAAGGATGGGAAGGAAAAGCGGCAGAGAAAATGCGTGAACAGCAACGAAGAGATGCCTGCATAATATTCGTCAAAATATCCGTTGACACACGCGAAGCATATGATATAATAGAAGCTATAACAGCAACGAAGAGATGCCGCACGGCATGGGGGTGGCCATTTTTGCAACCCGCGGTTAAGGCAACACCGCACAATTCCCGCCTTACGGCTTAAGCACCGCTCCGGCAGCTGCGGCACGGCATCTGCGTTGCCAAAATGCTCGATAATGTCGGGTTGCGGTACCCGCATCGTGCTTCGGGGGCAAAAGCCCCTCGCACTCTGCGACCGCTGCCCCTGCTTCGGTTCGCTGTTTCCGCCACTGGCGGCGCTCACCTTTGCAGCATCCAGTATTATCTGCGCTTTTGGCTTGGCATCTGCCGCACCTCACTCGCCGTATCGGCACTTAGAATTATGCGGTATTGCCTTAGATTAAGATACCGGCGTGCGGTACCGCAAAAAGAACCGAACAAAAGCCAAAGATTAACCGACAGCAACGAAGAGATGCCTACACAAAGGCGCTCGCAAGGAGGAAAACAATGGGATATTGTATCTCAGTCTGCATTGAAAAAGGCGGCGTGGGAAAAACCGTTACCGTCTGCAACCTGGCGGCGTTGATGGCGCAGGACGGCAAACGGGTGCTTGTTGTGGATATGGATGCCCAGGGCAACTGTACCTATACCCTGACGGGCGCCCGTGTAACCGATAATACTTTTGACCGCGCTGGCGTGTATGATATGTTCCGTGCCTATGGCATCAGCGGCACGCAGAACTATATTTCCCGCACGCAGTTTGATAATATTGATATAATTCCGGCAAATGGCAACACCCCAATGGCGGCCAAGCAGCTGCAAATCCTGGAACAGTCCGAAAGCACCAGTATCAATATGTTTTTGGCCATGTGCCTGGCACAGGTTGCCAGCGAATACGACTTTATTTTGATCGATACCCCGCCGTCCCGCGATGTAATGGTGACCAACGCCCTGATGGCCAGTGACTTTGTGCTGATCCCCTGCGTGTGCGATGACTACAGCCGTGACAGTGTGTACCGCACTGTGGCCATGTGCCAGCAGTTGGAGCACGATGAGGGCGAAAAAATTGATGTTTTGGGCATTATCCTGACTATGGTGGAAAAAACTGCCCTGACGGAAGTGATCCGCAATGAACTGCGGGAAAGCCAGCTGGGCAGCAAGCTGTTTGCTGCCGAAATCCGTAAGGGACAGGCTGTAAAGGATAGCACCCGCCTTGGTGCGCCGGTTGTGCTATGTGCACGCAGCAGCAACCCGGCAAAGGATTATGCAAAGGTGTATGCCGAGCTGAAAACGCGCGTTGAACAGGAGGCAGAGTGATGGCAAGCAAACTGGACCGACTGCAGAAGAAAGGCTTTAAAGTAAACGAAGCAGCGTTAAGTAAGATCGCGCGCGGCGACCAGGAGCCGGGCGGTGAATACAGCGAGATCAATATCAATGATATTGAAGAAAACCCGGATAATGCCCTTTACCGTGAGCTGGATACCGAGGAAGATATTGCGCTGCTGGCCGATGATATCCGCCGCGCGGGGCTGCTGCACAACCTGGTTGTGTTCCCTAAGACCGGTGTTGGCGGAAAATATGTGCTGCTTTCCGGCGAGCGCCGCCTGCGTGCGCTGCGCCTGTTGGTGGAGCAGGATAAACGCGAGCAGGAAGAAAAGCAGCTGCCCAACCGCATGAGTGAATGGCAGAAAGTGCAGTGCAAAGTGGTGCGCAATTTGACGGAAAACGAAAAAGTTGTGTATATTGACAGCGCAAACCTGCAAGTGCGCGGCGGCATCAGCAATGAACGTGTGATGCGCCAGGCGGCAGCGCGTTTTGTGGAAAACCTGCAGAAAGCACCGTATAACCTGAGCGCAGCGGAAGCGAAAAAAGCGCTGAAAGAGGTCAGCCCGCTGAATTCCCGCACGATTGATAAGGCGCTTTCGATTCAGAATGATCTCAACCCTGATCTGCGCCGCTTGCTGGATGAGGAATTCCTGAACCGAGCCGAGTGCGAAACCTATCTCCGCCTGACCCTGGAAGAACAGGCCCGTGCAGCCGCAGTGTTTTTGAAAATTGCAGCCCTTGACCCACGCAGCCATGAGCGCCGCGCCATCAAGGACGCATTGACCACCGCCATGCTGGATGTAGCAGTGGAACGCCGCAGTATGCAGGAGCGCGAGAGCGTATTTGCAGCAGCGTTGCAAAATGCACAGGATGCAATCGATCAGGCCAAGACGCAGGAAAGCAAGGCGGCGGCAGTAGATAAAGACCACAACTTTATTTCGGCCAAGCTGCCTACCACGGCCCGCAAACTGCGTAAAATTGCAGCGGCAAAAAATATTGAAGCTAAGATCCGCAGTTATACGGCAGAGGACCGCAAAGCAATGTCGGACCAGATGCAGGAGCTGATTGCGGCAGCGCAGGAGCTGAAAGCACTGATTGATGCTGTGGAATAATCCAGATCCACGAAAGCAGCAAACAACAAAAATCCATGCAAATAGGAATACAGGAATCCACGATATGAAACAGCGAATTGTCATCCGGCTGCACCTGGCTGTGCGGGCAGTGCTGCAAAGCGAAGCGGACTGGCGCGGCACGCGGCTGGGCACCCTGACATCGGAGCTGATCCATGAACAGGCTGCGAAAGCGCGCCTGTGCGGGGTGCAGAATTACGAGTTGAACCCCGTCAGCAGCCGCTATGTTCCCGTTACAAACGGGACAAAATATAAGCAGACATCTGGCCTGGAGCAGATCTCCATCTATCTGAACGATGAGGATATGCAAACCCTGAAAGAGCTGGCACTGGCCAACGATAGTGTGCGTGTGATCAACGGCAGGCAGGCAATCACCTACCGATATGTTGTTCCCGGAATGCTGCTGAACGACCCGGTGTTTACGGGGCTGACAGAGCAGAACAGCACGGCAGGGTAAGCACTTCAAAATCTTGAATAAATCAAAGGCGGCACCGCGTTTTTTGAAAGACGCGGTGCCGTTTTGTATGCAAAGCAGCCTGAAAATACTACAAAACATAAACCTGTGCGAAGTTACAACAAAACGGATAGAAGATGAGAATAGGAAAAAAGGGAGAAATATGTTGGAATTTTACACAGGTTTACAGAGCAAAACATGAGGAAAAGCGCGATGCAACGTTTGCGAGATAAAGCGGATTTTGGGTGAATCAGGTGCGGGGAACCAAAAAAGAGGGGAAACCTGTGTAAATGGCAACAATCTGCAGGGTGAATTACCTTTTTATAATACGACAGGGATAGTAATACCCTGTGTAAAGATGCAACACTGTACGCTGCGAAAGGGAAGAGTTGCAATTTTACACAGGGTATTGGTTATTCTGTCAGGCGGAGTAGAAGGAAAACATTAAAAACAAAATGGTATATATGAGCCGTATTATACGATTTGGAATTAAAACAGACAACCAAACGATGGGATTTGGCGGGATAGGGAGAAAGGCGAAAGTTGATATGGAGAGAGCGAGGGCAGAGGTTGGCATGCTGCTTGATAGACAAAAACGTGGAAACGTGATGTGAAATGGCGGGAATACAACGCTATTTTTGTATTAGACTTATTAAATAATACAATTTGTATTTCTGTACAGAGAATCTCTTTGGAAACCAAGCGGGAATAATTTGACGATTTAAGCAATAGTAGATGGCCTGCAACTTGAGAAAGTATTGGCAACACCGCACAATTCCCGCCTTGCGGCTTAAGCACCGCTCCGGCAGCTGCG
>OJSH01001205.1_pt1 | contig 24326 bp, 18 predicted proteins | sample 1599441 | NCBI WGS metagenome assembly OJSH01 (sample SAMN04168658, study PRJEB22393) | human gut metagenome | biome: human gut microbiome; feature: stool | host: Homo sapiens | collected 2014-03-24 | reverse complement strand
TACTCTTCATTTTCACTGATATAAGGCTCAAACAGGTCTTTTCCTGCCCCTGCTGCATACAAAGAACCGCCCCAGAATACATCGCATACCGGCTCGTCCCCTTCTCTGGCCCATTTTAAAAGTTCTCCGGTCCCCCCAGTACGCACCTGCACTGAAATCCCTGTCTGAGCCTCAAATTCAGACACAATGGGATTAATAAAATCCAAAGGATGGGGGCTGTATACAACCAGACTGTCTGCATCTGTTTCAGCACTTCCTTCCCGGTTTTTCATAGAATGTGTCATAGCGCAGCCGGAAAGACAGAGGGACAGAAAAGCTGTCATCACTGCCAGACGCAATAAATGTATTTTTTTATTCTTATGGCCTCCTCTAAACATCCTTGTATGTACCTCTTCTTTTTAAATATGGAATATTTCCTGCCATCACCCTTTTACTGCTCCCATCATTATAGCACCTGCCACATTATTGCTTAATTACTGTTCTTTGGAAATCTGATCGATCAAATCCAGTTCTTCTTTTGTAAATGTTGTATGTCCTATAATCCCAATATTGCTTAATATCTGCTCTGGTTTAGAAGCACCGATCAATACGCTGGTAACATCGCTGTCTTTTAACAGCCAGGAAAGTGCCATCTGTGGAAGGCTCTGTCCTCTCTCTTTTGCAAGAGCATCCAGCTTTTTGATCTTTTCAATCTTTTCCGGAGTAATATCTTCTGCATGAAGGAATCGTCCATCTCTTGCAACACGGCTGTCAGCCGGGATGCCGTTAATATATTTTTCAGATAACATTCCCTGCGCCAGAGGGCTAAAACAGATCAGACCCATTCCAGATTCACGGGCATAAGCCTTTAAATCATTATTGTCCACTGTTCTATCAAAGATATTATAACGGTTCTGGTTGATGATCAGAGGTAAGTGGATTTCTTTTGCGATCTCCAGTGCCTTCTTTGCATGAACTCCGTCATAGTTGGAAATTCCTGCATACAGTGCCTTCCCAGAACGGACAATCTGATCTAAAGCCAGAATTGTTTCCTCTAATGGTGTTTCCGGATCCATTCTGTGATGGTAGAAAATATCCACATAGTCTAACTGCATTCTCTTTAAGGACTCATCCAGACTGGCAATAAGATATTTTCTGGAACCCCAGTTTCCATAAGGGCCATCCCACATGTCATATCCGGCTTTTGTGGAAATAACAAGTTCATCCCGATATTGCCCCAGACCTTTCTTCAGGATACGGCCGAAATTTTCCTCTGCCGATCCATACACAGGACCGTAATTATTGGCAAGATCAAAATGTGTAATCCCATTGTCGAAAGCGGCATACGCAATCTGAATAAAGTTACTGAACACATCTACACTGCCGAAATTATGCCACAATCCCAAAGAGATAAGAGGAAGTTGCAGACCACTTTTGCCGCAATATTTATAAGGCATCCGTTCGTAACGGTCGGCAACAGGCTGATAATTGAGAGAATTTTCCATAAGGCGATATTTTTATAGGTTTCAATTAGAACTACAACTGGAATTAGAACTGAAAATAAATGAACGGTTGTATTTCCGAACTCTTCATTTGAATGACAAGATAAATCAAAGCCACCATCAACACAGCTTTGCCTACGAACGGCAGGCGAATCACTCCCCGACAAACTGCATTTTCCCAGCTATCGGGAGCAAAATGAAGCAGGAAGCCAAGCAGCATTAGCGCGAATACTTTCCAATAGCCTTCAAGTAACTGAGAGAACAGTTGGGGACGGAAAGTCGTAAATATCTGCCCCAGCATATCCATCGAATTCTGAAAATCGGCGTTACGGAAGAATATCCAGCAGAAACAGACAAAGTGGAAAGTAATGATAATGCCGAACACACGTCGCCAACCGTGACTTTGTTCTCCTTTCCTCCGTCCGGTTATCGTCATCCAGATTTTATGCATCGCCAGTGCAACGCCGTGAAATGTGCCCCAAAGAACAAAATTCCAGGAAGCTCCATGCCACAACCCTCCCAAAAACATGGTAATAATAAGGTTCAGATATTGCCGGATCTTCCCTTTCCGGTTTCCACCCAAAGAGATGTATAAGTAATCTTTCAGCCAACTGGACAAAGAGATATGCCAACGACGCCAGAATTCGGTGATGGAGGCCGACTTGTAAGGAGAATTAAAGTTAAGATTGAAGTGGAAGCCCAATAACAGTGCGATACCGATAGCCATATCACTATATCCGGAAAAGTCGCAATAAATCTGCAAGGCATAGCCGTACACTCCCATCAGATTCTCAACACCCGAATAGAGCGTCGGATTATCAAAAATACGCTCTACGAAGTTAATACTGATATAATCGGAAATAATGGCTTTCTTGAACAGGCCGGAAAGAATCAGGAAGATACCCCGTCCGAACATCTCCTGCGAGACAAAAAGAGGTTTCCTGATTTGCGGAATAAAATCACGGGCACGGACAATAGGACCTGCCACCAACTGCGGGAAGAATGATACGTAAAAGGCATAATCGAGCAGACTCGTCAGTGGCTGGATTTCTTTCCGGTAGACGTCGATGGTATAGCTCAGCGACTGGAACGTGAAGAAAGAGATACCGACCGGCAGGAATATATCAAGTGCCGTGAACTCTCCCCCCATCAGGGACGCAATAATACCTCCCAAGAAATTGGTATATTTAAAGTAAGCCAGAAGTCCCAAGTTGACACCCAGACTCAAGGTGACCAACCCTTTGCGTTTCCAATATCCTTCGGTGCGATACATCAGTTGCGCCAACAGAAAGTCGCAAACCGTAACAATGGCAAGCAGGAAAAAGTAAGTACCACTACTTTTATAGTAGAAATAATAAGAAAAAAGGGTGACAAACAAGATACGGGCGGTATATTTATGTTGCAACAATACGTACACCACCATAAAAGCGGCAAACAGCCAAAGAAAGATACCACTACTGAATATCATCGGTGCCTGTGGATCGTAGATAAGCACCTCTTTTAATCTACTGAAATCTATATCAATGGGAAACATAATCGTTGTATGCTTTGATAAGGGCTTGGTATAATAAATTTCCTTGCAGGATATATCCTTCGGGAAGATAATGCACATGATCGGGACGCATCAGCTTCGCTTCCGTCCAATTCTTACAGGCACGTTTTTTGCCGCCGACTACATCATACATATCCCACACCAGCAGACGATGGTCCCCAGCATAGCGGCGAATGGTTTCCACCGCAGTCGCCGTGCGGGGATTGACGGCATACGTACGTCTCCGCCTTCTTTGACGGAAACTCTCATACGAACCGGGCGGAGTAGTCAGCAGGATAGGCACATCATGGAGTGCGGCACGCAGGAGTCTGACAAGTTCATCCATCTGGTTGTAATGCACATTACTATTGTAACGCCTGTTATGACTCTCATTGGTTCCGAAAGAAAGAATCAGCAATTCGGGTTTGAGCGTCGCTATCTCAGCGATGCGGTCGGGATGGGTGAAAGTAAGACAAGTGGCGCCGTTCACTCCTTTATCTATATAGGAAACAGCACCGAAGGTTTCGGCCAGCCGCATACCGGTGGTTTGAGGATAGATATGCCCGCGAATATGGCTGTCGCCAATATGTACGATACGCACCGTATCTTCGGACAGTCCCGCACGTACTTGACGGAGTCGTTCGAGCACAGGTGTCAGCAGGGCAATACTGTCGATAATTTCATTTCGCCCGGTTTCACAGAAAGCGGACGGAAAGGAAGTCTGCACAGGGATGGTATCATTCGCCCAAATCATTTCCCGCAAAGGTTTGACGCCTTTCTGCACCTTGTTCAATGGAGGACAAACGGGGATACGGTCTTGCGCCATCATCCTCGAAAGAGAACAAGGAGCAAACAAAATGCCCGCCAAAACAAGCACAAAGAAGGACAACAGGCTATTCTTTCTCATAAGCACGCCTCCTGTCGTATTGTTCTTTGCCATACATCAATGTCTCATAGAGAAGTCCCGCCAAATGTTTACCGCCACGGAAGTTGATATGTGTATAATCATAGTTTGCCATAGACGGTTTGGCATGGACAAGTTTTGCCATACTCCCTTCTCCTCCCATAGCCTCGAACATATTCCAGAATGCGATACCGCTTTCGGCGGCAATATTCTGCTGATAACGAATCAGGTTCTTGACTCCCGGCATGGTGCGGAGGTCACCGTTTTCGTTCTTGTAATCACGGTCGCCCACGCTCAACAGCAGGATTCCCGCCTGCGGGAAACACGTTTTGAGATGTCCGATGGCTGCCAACAGCCCTTTCTGGTAGTTATCGTAATTGCGTCCGCGTTCCGTTGCGACATTCAATCCATATTCAAGAATAATCAGGTCGTAAGGACGCTGGCGGTTAAACTGTTTCAACATTTGCTGCGGAATGCCGCGCAGGGAAAGTCCGGAACTGCCGCGCAGCGAGAAGTTATCGAGAATTATTCCTTGCTTTCCATCCATCGCCAATCCATAGAAGAGCGTAGAGTCGGCACGGTCCACTGTCCAACGTATGGAGCCGATGCGTCCGTCAACCCGCACTTCCTGCAAACCGCCCGAAGGGGACAGCGAATAGTTATGGCTTTCTCCTTTGTTCACACGGGCGGAAAGATGAAGGGAGTCTTTATTGTAAAAGAAGATGGAAGCACGCTGACAGGTATCAAGCAACGAAGCGTATTTGTCTTGTCCACGCAGTTCCACGTATGCGCCACTTCGGGGAACGAAATAATGTCCGGAAATCCCCTGCTTCTTCCTATCGAAATAGACGCTGTCCGTCACCGCATGGCTGGACCATCCGCCAAATGTATGCCGCACCGTAGGACGGTAACCGCTTGTCATGGAGGTGATGGTCACGAAACCGACACCGCAACCTCCAAATCGTTTTTGAAGCATTTCGCGGAGATCGGCCGTAAAGATATCAGCTTCTATAAAGGAATCGCCGAATACAGCTATACGTACCAGATTGTCGTCTTCGGAACCGGAAGAAAGGCGATTGAGAGCTTCATAAAAAGGAGCCATGCCCCTATGAGTGGAATCACTGTAATCTTCAATGCAAGTCATTCCGGCACGGCAGGTATCTACAAAAACCGATTTTATCACAGGTGGCAAGGGTATACTGTCCGAATCGGCAGCAACGGAATCCGGTTCCGGATAACGAAGGTCGCTCAACAAGTCCACGCGACGCATCGTATGTCCGTCGATGGTAATGGCCGGAAGCCAATGAAGCCCCAATAAGGCTGCAAAGACAACCAATACAAACCACAACGAATATTTCAAATAGTTCTTTATTATCTCCATAATGATCTAAATCCCAAACGACCGCAAAGATAGATAAAAGCAGTAAGAAAAAGCGGTGTCGGAAATAATAATTAAACGCGGATTAACACAGATTTTCGCAATGATTACATTCAATCTGCGATAAATCTGTGTTAATCCGCGCTTGGTCAACTGAAAGTAGACGGATATCAAATAGTTCGCTCAATGTTCCATACAAACGCGCGCAAACCCAATTGCTCCGTTTCCAGATCCATCTTATGCAGCGTATCCAGCAATGGATCTACTTTGTGATCTTCGACTACCGTGATGATGGCCGAGCACATACTAGGCCAGGCGTGACTTCCGAAATGCGGGTCGCCCGTCTTCGAACCACGTCCCTGCACTTTCTCAAGGTAGGTGAAGCCACGACATCCCAAACGGTCGAGCAATGACATGATTCGCTCATAATAGGCCTGGTCGAATGTTATCAGTACTGATTTCATATTTCTTTCTTGTTATTTCTTAATAATATCATTTTTATGCTCCTGGAAGTAAGTGTCCAATTCGCGTTGGCGACGAAGCTTACGACGTTGGTTCTTGATGCCGGTTCCTGCAAAGACACAATACAAAGTAGGAATCAGAATCAATGTCAACACGGTCGATATTGTCAAACCACCGATTACGGCAATTGCCATCGGACTCCACATCTCAGAACCCTGACCACCACCGATAGCCATCGGGATCATACCGAGAACGGTTGTGGCTGTGGTCATCAATACCGGACGAAGACGGCTCTTACCGGAAGTTACCACAGAATTTACAACTGCCAGCCCGCGTTCCCGACAAAGGGTAATGTAGTCGATGAGCACAATACCGTTCTTCACCACAATACCAATCAGCATGATACCTCCCAACAGACTCATAACACTCAATGTACTGCCCGTAAAGAAGAGTGCCATCAAGACACCGCTAAAAGCAAATGGCAGAGAGAACATGATAATGAACGGATAGGTGAGTGACTCGAACTGTGCAGCCATCACGATAAATACAAGAATGACTATCAGAATACCAAGCGTTCCCAAATCGCGGAACGAATCCTGCTGGTCTTCGAACGAACCGGCAACCTGAATAGTCACTTCTCCCGGTATGTCCATCTTATCGATGATCTCGTTACCGGCAGCTACTACGTTGCCCAACGGTGCACCGGAGATTACAGCAGAAACGGTCACGATACGTTCACGGTCTTTACGTTCGATAGTAGGAGGTGCAAAACGCTCGACTACCCTTCCGACATCTTTCACACGGACGGGTTGTCCTTGCGCATTATAAATAAGGATGTTCTCCAGACTTTCCAGACTTGTACGGTATTCCGGCGCGTAACGCACTTTAATATCATACTCGTCTCCGTCTTCACGATATTTCGAAGCAACCGCACCATTGATCCGGTTACGCAGATAGTTACCGGCTGTCGAAAGGTTCAGTCCATGCATTGCCAGTTTCTCACGGTCGAAGTCCACCTGATATTCCGGCTGATAATCGCTACGGCTGATATTCACCTCACTCACTCCGGGAACTGCCAGCAACTCACGCTTCAGGTGGGCCGCCACGCTGTCGGTCACTGTCATATCATATCCATACACCTCAAAATCGGCACTGGCCTGAGCAGACATCCCCGTGTTGCTACCTCCAAGTATAACTTGTGCCTTGCTGAATTCCGGATAGGCTTTCAAATCTTCACGCATCTCGTCACAGACAGCTTCCAATGTGATATCACGATCACCCGGATCTACCAGACTGATATTGAATGAGATGATATGCGAACCGTTGTCCTGCATAGAAGCCCATGTGTTGTCCGAATCGGCCTGCCCTACGGTATAGTTGCAGACTTTCATAATGTCTTTATACTTCGTCAGCCATTGATTGGTCAGTTTCTGCGAAAGCTCCTGAGCTATCTCTTTTCGTGTTCCGATAGGCAATTCCAACTGTACGGCGATACGGGCATTATCTTGTGCCGGGAAGAACTCCGTACCAATCCCCTTTGCACACAGCAAGCTGACAACGAAGAAAGCGATACATCCCGTAATGACTATCGGACGATGGCGAACCGCCCAATTCAACATCTTGCCATACCAAGTGTCGAGTCCGTCCAACGTTTTTTCAATCGGAGTGAAGAAGAGCTTGAACAGCTTTGACGGCTTTTTCTGCAAACGAAGCAACTGGGAACAGAGCATGGGGGTCAATGACAAAGCAGCAACCGTAGAGATAAACATGATGGCACACATCATCCAACCGAGTTGTTTGAAAAGTACACCGGACATACCACTCACCATAGTCAACGGGAAGAACACGGCAATCATGGTCAAGGTAGAAGCGATTACAGAAATTGCCACCTCATTGGTTCCGTGCACGGCTGCCTGTTTCGGATCGGAACCACGCTCAATATGGGTTGTCACATTCTCAAGTACCACAATCGCATCGTCCACCACCATACCGATAGCGATGGAAAGTGACGAAAGCGAAATAATATTGATCGTGTTTCCGCTAATCGCCAGGTAAATGAACGAGGCTATCAAAGAAAGCGGAATGGTGATACAGATAATCAACGTCGCACGCCAGCGTCCCAAGAAGAGGAACACAACGATGACAACGAACAGCAAGGCGTAGACAACGGTTTCGGTCAAACTGTCGATTGTATTCAGGATGTTGTCGGAGGTATCGACAATGACACCGATCTTTACATCGCTCGGCAGGTTCTTCTGAAGTCTCGGCAGCGCTTCGGCCACTTTCTTGGAGATTTCTACCGAATTGGCTCCAGATTGTTTCTGAACAACAATCATGGCGCCTTGCACACCGTTATTATAGGTTTCCTGCGCGCGTTCTTCTACGGTATCGACTATCCGGGCCACATCACGCAAGAAGACGTTCGCTCCATTGTGAGTACCTACTACGACATCCGCCAACTGCCGGGAATCATCGAACTCTCCTTCCACTCGCAACGCGTAGGTTTCACTACCGATATCGAAGTTACCGCCGGGAATGTTCTTGTTCTCCGCTCCGATAATGGAGCTGATGGATTCGATGGTCAGGTTGTATGCTTCCAACTTGTTAGGGTCGCAATATACCTGAATCTCACGCTGCGGAGCACCACTGATGGACACGGTTCCGACTCCCGGAATACGCGCCAAGGGGTTAACCACACGGTCGTCCAATATTTTGTAAAGCGCCGACTGGCTCTCATTGGCCTGTACGGAAAGCAGCACGATAGGAATCATATCCGTACTGAACTTGAAGATGATCGGATTCTCGACATCGTCGGGAAGCTGCGAGCTTACCATGTCGAGTTTATCGCGCACATCATTGGTCAGAACGTCAATATCGTTACCGAACTCGAACTCCAGCGTAATCAATGACATATTTTCGGAAGAACGGGAGGTGATATGTTTCAGGTTGCTCACCGCATTCAAAGTGTTCTCAAGCGGACGAGTAACGTTGTTTTCTATATCCGAAGCACTTGCACCGGGATAAGCGGTCATCACCATGATCGTATTTGTATCAATATCCGGATACAAGTCGATAGGCAATTTGGACAAAGAGAAAAGACCAAAAATCACCACTGCCAAAAAGCAGAGGGAGGTCATAATCGGTTTCTTAACCGCACCTTCGTATAAACTCATTTCTTTATAGTGATTAGTTTAATAGTGATTTTACTTCTCGATCTCTACTTCCGTACCGTTTATCAGACGTGCCTGTCCGGCCACTACCACCTGCGAGTTATCGGGCACACCGGATTTCAGCTCATACTCCGAGCCCATGCGTCTGCCTAACTCCACTTTGTTGTAGGACACTTTACCATCTTTATAAACGTACACATAGCGATCGCCGGAACCTGCCTGTTTCACAATAGCCAAGTCGGGTACTACGACGTTGTCCGCCGTACCGAAGTTCAAGGTAGCACGGGCAAACATTCCCGGACGTACACGCTGATCTTTGTTGTCCAACTTGATCTCGATCTGGAAAGTACGGGTAGTTGCGTCGATAGTCGGATAGATCAGGCTGATAGTTCCCTTGAACAGTTCGTCGCCATATACATCCAGCTTCACATCTACCGGTTCGCCTTTCTTCACCTTCGTGAAGTAGGTTTCAGACACATTGATCATCAGCTTGACCGGAGTGATCTGCTCTACTACCAGCACCGGACTTCCGCCACTATACATATCACCATTATCGTAATTACGGGCAGTGATTACTCCGTTGATCGGGCTCAACAGAAACGTATTCTCTACCAGATTATCATAAGCAGTCTGCTTCACATCGAGCTGCATCTTCGCAGCATCCCACTCTGATTTGGAAGCACCGCCTACCTTATAAAGTTCGTCGATACGATTAAATTCAATTTTCTGATTGTCCAGTTGCAGTTTCGTCTGTGTGAGGTTGGCTGCATCCATCTGCACCAGCTTCTGGCCTTTGGATACACGGTCGCCCACTTCTACCAGAATCCGGTCGATGCGGACAGGTGACGAAGGAGCAATGTTGTTCTTTACTTCAGCTTCTACCGTCGCTGTATAATCCTGTATCTGATCTACGGGACGGGCTGTTACATCAGCCACTTTTACTCTGGGCTTCTCGTCTTCCTGTTTCACAGCAGCCTTATCTTTTCCACCCGTACATGAGCTCATTACTACTGTCAATAGCAGAGCCACTAATTGGATACCTTTTTTCATATTCCTTAGTTGTAATTTTAGTTGTCTATCTTTATTGTTTTCCCAAAACCTGATCAAGGTCAGCCTTAGCTACCAGGTAATCGTAGATTGATTGATTGTAAGTAAGTTGTGCCTGCGTCAGTGATACCTGCGAACTGTTAAGTTCAAGCACGGTTCCCTTACCGACTTCATAACGTTTTCCGGCAATCTGTACCGCTTTTTCAGCCTGCATCACGTTTTCTTTGTTGCTGACCACCTGCTCGGAACTGGCAGTCATATTGTTACGGTAGCTGACTACCTGCATATTCAGTTTTCTCTCCGTATCGATACGGTTCCAGTCAAGCTGGCGCATCTGGATGCGGGCCGATTTTACCTTCGTAAAGTTGCTCGCCCTATACAAAGGAATGCTCAGATTGAACATCAAAGACGAACTGTTGCTCCACGTATAATCAAAGAAATTGATGTTCGGATTATACAAAGACTGATATTGATAAGAGAAGCTCATCGACAAAGTAGGCATGAAGTTTGTTTTCAGCGACTTCACGTTCTTTTCGAGCAATTTCATATTCAGCTCGAACTGCTTCATCGTTGTATTGTTCTCCAGACTCATATCTTCTTCTTTCAACTGATTGGCAAACAGCATTGATTCGTAGTTTGTCAGATTATCGTCAGTCTTAATATCCACATCAGCCGTAATGCCCATCAACACTTTCAACTGGAGTTTTGCCAGCGTCACGGCATTGGCGGCAGAAATGACATTCGGCTTGATGCTGCGCATCTGTACTTCTGCGCTGATCTTGTCAAATTCGCTGACTGCACCTTGTTGATATTTGGCGTTCACGACATTGAAATTATCTTCTGCCAACTTATAGCTGCCTTGAAGCACTTCATAACTATCTTGTGCAAGCATCAGCTGATAATAAGCCTTGGTTACCTGATTGATCAAATCCAGTTCGGAAGCACGCGACTTCTCCACTGCCAGTTCGATATCCGTCTTTGTCATTGACATGGCCCGGTAGACTGCCGGTGCAAACAAAGGCAGGTTAATGCTCAGTCCGGCATTGGCGGTATTCGTACCATCCTGCCCCATCTTGAACGACATATCGTTCAGTTTCATTTCAGCCGCTTTGATCGTGTGATCCAGTGATCCGTTTAGGCTTGCTTCGGGTAACAGGCTCTGCCACGCTTCCTTACTTGCAACTTTCTTTAAGGCAATTTCTTCTGCCGCCACCTTTATCGTAGGATTCTCATCCAACGCTATTTCCAGGGCTTTGTCCAGCGTCAATGTCAGCGTATTCTGCGTTGTCTGCTCCGTCTGAGCCTTTGCAAAGCCAAACGCACAGAGAGCCATTGCCGTCAGAAGCATTTTCTTGCCTGTCAATCTTTTCAATCTGTTCATAAACTCGTTTCTATTTGATCCTTAATTGTTTGTCATCCGAACCTAGCTCCTATTGTTGCTCGACCCGGTTTTTACGATATTCTGATATAAATTCCTCTAAAACTTTGGCTCCTTTTTCCGTGGAAATGCCACGTATATAGGTAAACATGATGGATTCGTATACTTCTATAAAAGGATATTCGTTGCAAATGTCCGTATTCAACAGCACATCAAACTGCTCGCGCACCAACAGATTGACTATCTCAAAGTTGACATCCGCCCGAAAGATACCTTGCTCTACCCCCGACTTAAAGAAAGACATCGTCTTCTCCGAGTCACTTTCACTACGGTCTTTCATCATCGCATATACCTTCGGATATTTCTTGATATCCTCGAAGAAACGCTTGTTGGTCTGATGAAAGATCTCGATGCTTTTCTGAAAGACAGCAAGTATCACCTCCAGCACATTGTTGGATTGCTCGTATATCTCCTGCAAGTATTTGTCTCTTTCAGCTTGCTTTTGCAGAATACACTCTTTCAATAATGATTCCTTATCTGCAAAAACCTCATAGAGCGTACGTTTGGAAATGCCCAATGCTGCTGCAATGTCATCCATCGTAATACACTTGATACCTTTCAAAGTAAAAGCTTCTGTCGCGGTCATTATGATCCGCTCTCTCAGCTCCGCCTTTTGGGACGCGTCTCTTCCATGCTCCATCATCACTCTTTTTAGATTTTGTTAGACTCAGTTTTCTATAATTTCACCATTTAAAGCGAAAAACGGAACAAAGATATATAGAAAACTCAATTAACAAATCAAGTTTCCTTTTATTTATAGCCCATTTGATAAATATTATCATTCATTAGAGGTATATGAAAACAAGTGTTAAGAGGAAATATGGAGCAAAAGTAAGGAATAGCGGTATATGAAGTAAAGTTTTATCGCTGTAAGAGGGAGAATAATCGGCAAATGCCGGATAAATATCGATAAGAATCGATCGTTTATCCGGCAATAACAGTCACCATTATTAACGAAAAGCGAAAAAGGAGGTTTAGTACTCTAACTTAGTCCTTTTTAAAAAAGCGACTGTTTTATGTATTTCTTTGTACATCACAATGTCGTCTTTCACAAAAGGCACTTCTTTCCGGTAGGCATGCAGGAAACTCTCCAGCAGCGGAGACGTTTTCAGCGGACGGCGGAAATCGATGCCCTGCGCAGCATTCATCAGTTCGATGGCAAGGATATGTTCAAGGTTGTCCATCACTTTATAAAGTTTGGTTGCGGCATTGGCTCCCATACTTACATGATCTTCCTGCCCGTTGGACGAAACGATGGAATCGCTCGATGCGGCATAGCAGTACATTTTATTCTGGCTGACCATAGACGCAGCAGCGTATTGGGGAATCATAAAGCCGGAGTTCAGTCCCGGATTGGCTACCAGAAACTCCGGAAGTTCGCGAAGTCCCATAATCAATTGAGAGACACGGCGTTCGGAGATATTTCCCAGTTCTGCTAGAGCAATGGCGAGAAAGTCATAGGAGATAGCCAACGGCTGACCGTGGAAATTTCCACCGGAAATGATTCTGTCTTCGTCTGGGAAGATCGTAGGATTGTCCGTGACGGAATTGATTTCGGTCAGCAGTACGGAGGAAACATAGCGGATAGCGTCTTTCGTGGCACCATGCACTTGCGGGATGCAACGGAATGAGTAAGGATCCTGTACGTGCGCTTTGGGACGTTCGATCAGTTCGCTGCCTGCCAGCAGTTTACGGAAAGCCTCTCCCGTCTCGATCTGTCCGGGATGAGGGCGTATCTGCTGGATACAATCCATAAACGGGTCGATACGTCCGTCGAAGGCTTCAAGAGAAAGGGCGGCTATCAGGTCAGCTTTCTTGGAGAGGCGGAAGGCTTTGAGAATGGCAAATACACCATTGGCACTCATGAACTGGGTACCGTTGAGCAGCGCAAGCCCTTCCTTGCTCATGAGCCGGACGGGTTCCCAGCCAAATTCGTCGAGCACGCTGATGGCTTCGCATTTCTTTCCTTTATAGTTGACGTCGCCCACACCGATCAAAGGAAGGAACAGATTGGCTAATGGGGCGAGATCGCCGGAAGCTCCCAAAGAACCGCGATCATAGACGATGGGCAGTACGTCGTTATTGAAAAAGTCAAGAATACGCTGCACGGTGATTAGTTGCACGCCGCTATGTCCCAACGAGAGAGCGTGGGCTTTGAGCAACATCATCAGTTTGATGATGACAGGACGGATTTCTTCGCCTACACTGCAGGCATGGCTCTTTATCAGGTTTTCCTGCAAGGTTCCCAATTCGCCGGGAGATATATTTTTAGTGCATAACGAGCCGAAGCCGGTGGTGATGCCATAAAGAGGTTCTTCGGAAGAAGCTATTTTATGGTCGAGATAATCACGGCATTTCTGAATGCGGAGCTTGGCTTCGGGAGCCAGTTCCAGCTTCAGATTCTCGTTGATGATCCGTTCGATGATTTCGAAGGTCAGTTCTCCGGAACCTATTTGATACACATTCTTGCTCATACGCGTAAGTCTTGGTTGACGGCATCCAGTAATTCTTTCTCTTTCCGGCAGGCGGTTTGCTCTATCCGGTCTGCTTCGGCTTGCAATTCTTGGACAAATTCTTTGTCTTTGAGTACCCCCAGATTAATGCGGACATTCAGCAATGCCCCCAATACGGCGGATCGTGCCGCCATCATGGCTACACAAGCGTCTGTAATAGCGTTCCGATTCCCCAGACGGGCGATGTCTGCTATGACGGGCATCACTTCGAGTGCTTTTCGGGCAACTTCCATCGGAATGAGAGCGGCATGCCTGGTGGCTTCCTGAATGGCAGCGCTGCGGGCAGCTTTTTCTTCATCGGTAGCTTTGGGAAGTTTAAAACAGGCAAAAACTTCATCATAGGCTTCGGAGTCTTTATCAATCAGGGCGATGAATTCTTTTTGGAATCGGGTGGTAAGCGTCTGTGCGTGCTGCATTACTTCTTCACTGGCTTCATATCCTTTCTTGCCGATGGTGAGTCTCGTCACCATCGTGGCCAAAGCGGAAGCCAATGCTCCGCCTAAAGCGGCAATACTGCCACCGCCGGGTACCGGATCATTGCCGGCTACCTTATCTAAGAAATCTTTTACGGTTAAATCTGCTAACATGGTATTTTATGATTTTAGTTATCAATTGACGGGGTATAGCATACCGCCTTTAATAGTCATGATGACACAGTTCATGCCCACGTAGTATGGCAGAATGTGATAATTGTCCGAATTCAGTATGACAAAGTCACCTTGCTTGCCTACTTCGATACTTCCGATCCGGTCTGCCCGATGAAGGGCAGCAGCTCCGTTCAGTGTCAGGGCAGTGATGGTTTCTTCGATGCTAAGTTTCATGTAAATACACGCCAAAGCAATGGTCAACGGGATGGAACCGGAGAAACAGCTTCCCGGATTCAAGTCTGTGGCAAGTGCCACGGCACAGCCGGCATCAATCATTTCACGACCGCGTGCATAAGGTTCTTTCAGTGCGAAAGCCGTCAGAGGCAGCAGGGTAGCTACTACTCCTGCGTCGGCCATTGCACGGATTCCGGCATCGGAAGCCTGAAGCAGATGATCGGCAGACAAAGCGCCCAGTTCGGCAGCCAGCTCAGCGCCACCAAAGGAAACGATTTCATCGGCATGGAGCTTTAACAGGAAGCCTTGTTCTTTGGCTGCCCGAAGGAGACGGCGGGACTGTTCGACAGAGAAAACTCCTTGTTCGCAAAAGACATCACAACATTCGGCAAGTTCGTTCTCGCGGATAACGGGGAGCATTTCACGAATCAGAAAGTCGATGTATTCGTCTCCTCTTCCTTTATACTCTTCGGGAAGGGCGTGGGCTCCTAAGAAAGTGGATACAATGTCGATACGTTTGTGCTCGTCATTGTTCAGGCTGCGCATTATTTTCAGTTGCAGCAGCTCTGTTTCCCGATCGAGTCCATAACCGCTTTTACCTTCTACCGTGGTGACTCCCATAGCACTCATCTTCTTCAGAAAGCCTTCGGCTGCCGAGCGAAGTTTCAGGAAATTCATTTGCCGGGTAGCTTTTACGGTACTGGCTATCCCTCCGCCACGTTCCATGATGGACATATAGCTTTCGCCTTTCAGCCGCCATGAAAATTCTTCGGAACGTTCTCCGCCAAAAACAAAATGGGTATGCGAATCGACAAAGCCCGGAAGCAGGCAATGTCCCCGGGCGTTGTAATGCCAGTAATGCTGGTAGTAGCCGTCACGATCTTCGCCACGACTCTCGCCGACGTAAGTGATGATGCCTTTGGTCACTTCTACCGTTCCGTTTTCTATGATGCGGAGTTGTCCCATTTCCGCACCTTTACGGGCGGAGATTCCTGTCGGGGTGACAATACGGGCATTGAATATAATCAGGTTTTCACTCATTGATCTTTTATTATTCGGTTCTTACTATTTCAATCATAATTCGATATAAGTTTCAGCAGCTTTATATCGGACGCACATTATTTTAATACTCCGGGTGCTATTCCATGATACGCGCTTCCAACACCTGCTGCATGGAGAAATTCTCCAGTCCTAAATAATAGGAGGCCGTATCTATCAGCGCTTCCATCGGCACCAGACCAATGATCTCACTTCCAACAATCGTCACTCCATAGCGGCGGGCCTCAATACGCACCAATTCGAAAGCACGGTAAAGGGCGGTGCGGGTGTAATCGGTCATATTAATGGATACTTGGGTGATATTCCGCTCTTTCAGTTCCACCCCCATTGCTTTGACGTAGCGGAGACCGCCGTTGATATGCCGGATATTCTTTGCTATCTTCGTGGCTATTTCAAGATTATTGGTACTCAGATTGATGTTATAAGCAACCAGCGGCATTCGGGCACCGATAGCTACCGTTCCGGCAGTGGGATGACGCTCGGCAGGGCCGAAGTCGGGCTGCCATTCGGGAAGTCTGATTTTCTCCGCCATTCCTTCAAATTCTCCCTTACGGACGGAGGCCAGATTTTCCCGATGCGGGGCTGTGGCGGACTTTTCATACAGAAAGACAGGGAGATTATATAGTTCCGCCACTCGGGAAGCCACTTCTTTCGACAGGGCGACGGCTTCTTCCATCGTCGTATTCTTGATCGGGATGAAAGGAACCACATCCACCGCTCCCATGCGGGGATGCTGTCCGCTATGATGATTAAGGTCTATCAGACGGACAGCAATGCCGATAGCTTCAATGACTGCATCGCGCAAGGCTTCCGGTTCGCCAACCAAAGTGACTACCAGACGGTTATGATCTTCATCATTGCTATAATCGAGCAGCTTCACGCCGGATTTGCCACGAAAAGGGGCTACTATCTTGTCTATTTTCTCCAAATCACGTCCCTCGCTAAAGTTGGGGACACATTCGATGATCTTACTCCAATTCATATTTATTTCTCTATTTCGTTACTTTCTATTACAATGCTTCTTTTATTGTCTTTTTAATCAGCTCGTCATCAGCCAGATAAGGCATCGTTATATGATACCCTTCCGAATGTGATTCATTGAAAGCGTCACTAGTTTCCATTGCATGCGGATTGCGGGCCCACGAACGGCGGGCCACTCCGCCCATCACATCCCAAAGCATAGCCGAGCGAAGTATCTCGTCTACCCGTTCGCTGCCGTCACATACCATGCCGAAGCCGCCATTAATCGCTTTTCCGATGCCGACTCCGCCGCCATTATGCAGGGCTACCAGGCTCATGCCACGGGCGCAGTTTCCAGCGAAACACTGCACGGCCATATCAGCCATGACATTACTTCCGTCTTTGATATTCGATGTCTCACGGAAAGGAGAATCGGTTCCACTCACATCGTGATGATCACGGCCCAACATAATCGGTCCTACTTCTCCCCGCCGTACCATTTCATTGAAACGGAGGGCGATATTCATTCTTCCTACGGCATCCTGATAGAGAATACGTGCCTGAGTACCTACTACCAGCCTGTTCTTTTCGGCGTCGCGTATCCAGTTATAATTATCCAGATCCTGTCCCCGGCGATTGACATCAATGCACTCCATTGCGGCACGGTCCGTTTTTATCAGATCTTCGTGCCTACCGCTCAGACATACCCATCGGAAGGGGCCATAGCCATAATCAAAGAGTTGGGGTCCCATGATATCTTCTACATAACTCGGCCATATAAATCCGTCTTTCTCATCAACTCCATTGCGGGAAATCTCTTTCACTCCGGCATCATAAACCGCTTTCATAAAGGAGTTGCCATAATCGAAGAAGTAAGTGCCGCGTGCCACCAGTTTCCGGATTACCTCAAAATGGCGGCGCAAAGAAGCGTCTGCCAGACGACGGAACTGATCAGGAGATTCATGAAGAAGGCGGGTCCGCTCTTCGAAAGTCAAGCCTGCGGGACAGTAGCCTCCTTCGTAAACGGCATGGCAAGAGGTCTGATCGGACAAAAGTTCAATATGAATCTGCTCACGTTCCGCATATTCCAGCAAATCGACGACGTTGCCATGATAGGCTACCGAGCAAGGTTCCCGACGTTCCATCGCTTCTTTTGCCAGACGGAAAGCCTCCGACAAGTCTTGTGTGACATGGCCTACCCATCCCTGCCGATAACGTGTTTCGATACGGGAGCTATCGACTTCGGCTATAATAGAGGCTGCTCCGGCTATTTCGGCTGCCTTTGGCTGTGCCCCGCTCATTCCTCCCAAACCGGAAGATACGAAGAGGTGACCACGCAAATCTTTGTCCTGCGGAATGCCGAGTTTCAATCGTCCGGCATTGAGTAATGTATTGAAAGTGCCATGAACAATACCCTGCGGACCGATATACATCCAGCCGCCCGCCGTCATCTGCCCATAGTTGGCAACTCCCATTTGTGCGGCAATGTGCCAGTCGTGCTGATTGTCGAACTGACCTATCATCATAGAGTTGGTAATAATAACGCGGGGAGCATCGGGACGGGAACGAAACAGTCCCAACGGATGTCCGGACTCAATGACCAGTGTTTGCTCAGGAGTAAGTTCTTCGAGATATTGCTTGATCAGGAGGTATTGCATCCAGTTCTGACAAACTTGGCCGGTTTCACCATAAGTAACAAGCTCATAGGGATACAACGCGATATCAAAACAGAGATTGTTGTCAATCATTACTTGAAAGGCTTTGCCTTCCACACATTTGCCACGATATTCATCAATCGGTCTGGCTTTCAGATCGCCTGCGGGGCGGAAGCGGTATCCGTAAATTCGCCCACGGGTACGCAATTCTTCCATAAATTCAGGTGCCAGTTGCTCATGCAATTCCAAGGGGATATAGCGCAATGCATTCTTCAATGCCGTAGCTGTCTGCGCCGGCGTAAGCGTATAACTACGGTCGGGGGCCCTCCGGATACCTTCTATGAAAGCTGGGTAGGGAGGTAACGTGTTGCCAAGAGTTATCTTCATAATAAGCAGAATTAAGGATTACAAACTGTAAGCAATACAGTTCTATAACTCTTCGCAATATAGAAAAAAAGAAGAGAAAAGACAAAGGTTTTGGTAGATTTATTATCAGAAAGGTATTATTTATTCTTTCTGCTGCTCACCACACAGCATTTGCAGATACTTGAAGGTATGCTTCGCTTCCTGACTGTCTTTTGTAAGGTAGGCTTTTTTCCATTCCGGATGTTTTTCCAGCAGTTGCGCCATCTTTTCTTTTCCTACAAAATCAATCTTTCCGGTCTCACCGTTCAGCTCATAGCAGACCCGTTTAGTAACCAGACTTGAAGCAGCAAGAGCATCTCCCACATTTCCGCCCAGTTTCACATCGTCTTCTTCTGCAAATGTCCCACCGATTACCGACCCTAATGGCATCGCACAGAAATAGATATTTTTGCCCAACTGAACAGCCGGAGCATACCACGCCCCGAAACGCATCTTTTTATAACGCAACTTACGACAGTTGATAAATAAGTCTCCTTCAGAAGTACGCACCGCAAAACAACGCTTCTTCAACTGGCGGCACATAGATTCATCATTGCCTGCCGTTATCCGGTAGTCAGCCCCGCCTGTCAATAGAATCTGGCTTCTGGAACGCTTCTCTACTCGCAACACTGCAAGGGTATCGCCATCTTGAGCCATCAACTCCTTCAAGTTTGAATAAATGATATTCTGCGCAACTACCGGAAGGCTAATCACGCTTATCAGCAACCACAAAATATATCCTTTCTTCATAAGCCATCCTCCTTTCTTCATTCAACGCCTTTTCGAGTGGAAAGTTATAAATTTTAGCGCATAAATGCAAGAATGGAAAAAGAAATGTTGAAAAAAGAAGCCAAGAAGCCCCTTTCGCCTTCTTGGCACAGCACCTCTTACACGCAATTATCCCGGAAGCAAGTCAATCGCCCCCGAAGTTCGTTTACTCATGAGATACGGTTTATGGTTCTTTTTATAATCTTATCTTGTCTTTTTTCATCCGGAATATCAGGCGTTAATACCTGAGTCGTCAGGGTTGACTAAAAAGTCGGTAGTATCTCCAATTCCCCTCCCTTCGGGAAGGAGAAGATTTAAGATACTACCGACTTTTTAGTCAGCCCCATATCAACTATGAAAGAATAAGCTCCCGGGAACAACAGCAAATGAACGATTCATTATGCTATTATGCAGGCATGATTAATATATTCCGTCAGTAACAATAAATCGTTTCACGTACATGCTCCCATCAGTCCACGTACGTAAACTATTGAGCTCACATACGTGAACCGAACAGATCACGGACGTGAAACGAAAATATGAAACGAACAAAATATATTAGTCAAACCTTGTTTACAGGTTAAGGTTGCCGAGTCTTGTCTTAATATAGGCGGCATACAGGAAGTAATATATGGCATAAACAACGTACATTCATGCCTAAAAGGGAGTTCTTAACATAAATAGGCAAAGGCTTTAAAACAGTGCACTTACCACTGATAATCAGCAAATTAACCGTATTATCTATTAAAAACAGGTGATAATAGAAAGCAGAAAAACATCTATTATCACCTTATTATCACCGGTTATTATCACCATTACTTGACTAATTATAAGACACTTATCACGCAAAGGTGACAAGTGACAATAACAAAGTGTGTTTATTTCCTATGTAACTTTGCTCTAAACCATCACAACTTGCTTCATCACCGATTACTGAATGACCGTTAATAAAGAGTAAATCTGCTCTTTACAAAAACACGCTCCCATTCTGCCTTTTACGAATTATATTACCTTTGTCCGAAAAGCAATATAATCGTATGGAAAAACAAGAAAATATTATAGCAACCTATCAACAAATCATTCAGGAAACAGAACAACAACTACAAAAAGCGCGGAAACGCATTCGCTATATCAGCCTTCTGAGACTAATCTTATTCGTAGAAGCAGTAGCCTCCGCTATTATTTTTTGGTCTGATGGATGGTTAAAGCTCATCGTCTTTACCGTAATTCCCATCATCGCTTTCATTTGGCTGGTGCAAAGCCACAACCGATGGTTTTACTGGAAAGATTATCTCAAAAAGAAAATAGAAATCAATCAGCAGGAACTACGAGCACTGCAATATGACTTTTCCGACTTCGACAACGGAAAGGAATACATCGATCCGTCTCACCTCTATACTTTTGACTTGGACATATTTGGCGAGCACTCACTATTCCAGTATATCAATCGTACTTCGACCCCCATCGGCAAACAGCGTCTTGCCAACTGGTTCAATGCACATCTGGAAGAAAAAGAAGCTATCGAACAACGTCAGGAAGCGATTCGGGAACTATCTTCAGAACTTGAGTTTCGACAACAATTCCGCCTGCTCGGATTACTTTATAAAGGCAAGCCATCCGACACCTCTGCAATTAAAGAATGGGTAAACAGTCCGAGCGACTATCGGAAACACGCTTTCCTCCGTATCCTCCCGACAGCAGTAGGTATTATAAACCTCCTGTGTATCGGCGCAACGATTCTGAGATTTCTCCCTGCAAGCATCAGCGGGATAGTATTTGCATGCTTTGTCGTATTCAGTTTTATCTTCTCAAAAGGAATAACCAAAATACAAGCGACGTATGGCGAAAAACTACAAATTCTGTCTACTTACGCCGACCAGATTCTCATCACCGAGAAAAAAGAGATGCACAGCCCTGCATTGCAACAACTGAAAGCCGAACTTACAAGCCAAAATCAAACAGCTTCCCAGTCCGTACATCGCCTTGCTAAACTCATGAATGCACTCGACCAGCGAGGTAATCTGCTAATGAGCACCATCTTGAACGGCCTCCTATTTTGGGAACTCCGCCAAGTCATGCAAATCGAGAAATGGAAAGAAGCACACTCCGCAGATCTTCCCCGCTGGATCGAAGCTATCGGAGCAATTGATGCTTATTGTTCTCTTGCAACATTCTCATACAACCATCCGGATTACATCTATCCTCAAATAACTTCTCAGTCTTTCCATCTGCAAGCCGAAGCCTTAGGGCATCCGCTCATGGACCGCAATAAATGTGTCCGCAATGGAATCGATATGGAGAAACGCCCGTTCTTTATCATTATTACCGGCGCCAACATGGCAGGCAAAAGTACTTACCTGCGCACCGTAGGTGTCAACTACCTCTTGGCTTGCATTGGTGCTCCTGTATGGGCTGCGAAAATGGAAATATTTCCCGCTCGTCTTGTCACCAGCCTCCGGACAAGTGATTCACTCACCGACAATGAATCTTACTTCTTCGCCGAACTCAAACGACTGAAACTAATCATTGATAAACTCAAAGCCGGAGAAGAATTATTTATCATCCTTGATGAAATTCTGAAAGGAACTAACTCTATGGATAAACAGAAAGGTTCTTTTGCCTTAATCAAACAGTTCATGAGCATGGATGCCAATGGTATTATCGCTACTCATGACCTACTGCTAGGCACACTAATAGATGCTTTTCCACAAAATATCCGGAATTATTGTTTCGAAGCGGACATTACCAACAACGAACTGACATTTTCATACCAGATGAGAAGCGGAATCGCACAGAACATGAATGCGTGCTTCTTAATGAAAAAAATGGGGATTGCCGTCATCGACGGTTAATCCCCACATGTCAAATTATTCCTTAAAGCCTGCTTGTATCTAAGCTATTAAGACATAGAAGTGCGATATTCAGTAATTATCAATCCATTATCCATTTATCCCTGCATCCCTGCACTTGACTATCTTAGAAATGATCTTCTGATGAATGACAATTCGCCATCAACATGAATACCATTTGGCATTAAGCACTTTAATTCAATTGACTTTTAGTCAGAAACGCAGCAACAGCTGCAGCTGCATCATTGGTAAAATAATGCACAGCAGTCACCGGCTGATATGTATAAGGTACAAACTGGAATAGCTGTACAGCTGCAAATTTATTATCAGCAGATAGTATCACGTCCATACGTATATTACCACTTGCCTCACTCTTAATCTTTGAATCCGCAGAAAATGAACCGGAATTAACAAGGTCAGTCAACTTGTCCATATGCTTCAGATCAAAGAAAATACTACGCTCTTTCGCTATGCTTCCTGTCGGTACATAAACCACTTCTTTTGACTTCCAGAAAAGCCGGAATATACCTAAAAGGAACAATCCTGTTCCAAAGACCATCAGAGCCATACTGACAGTAGACGATTTATCTTCCAGTTCAAAAGTAGAAGCAAAAGATAAAATACCAATCAGTAACATTACACAAGAAATTAAAAGACCGGAGATACTCGTACGTTTAGCGATATCGGGATGTGAAGATGCAAATATAGTAGCATCAATAGCTTGAGTTGCCATAATATTGAAGTTTAAATTATTAGTAAAAATATGAAGATAATAAAGACTGACCGGCACTATATAATTAACGCCAGCAATCCGTAAAATAATACCAATAAATAAACGTCTAAATAATAATATGCCTTAAAGTAAATACATAATATTCACTTGCAGGCTGGCAATAATAGGAAGTTGTAGTATTATAAATCCTTCCCCAATGCTGTGACAGTGAATTATCACGGTCTGCACAACATTGCAGCACATTTCTCAGAGAAGAGAAGTATTCACCGATTTGCACACGTTGGATGCGTGTCACCGATATCTGATGGCTTTGCAAATTAGTTAATTCAGCCACAGGAAGATAAGGAGATTCTGGAGCATTAATCTGCCCCTGCGGTTTCATAGAATATGTAACAGCATGCTCTGGTTGTTCCACCTGTTTTTCAGTGAAAACATTGCCTGCGACCCCATGAAGGGCAACTGCCAGCAACAGAAACAATATTACCTTTACAAATTTTGCCATATTCTCCTGCAAATATAACAGATAATTCTTATGAAAAGTTCATTCGGTAAATCTTTTAATGTATCTTAGTATAACTAAAATATAAGGATATAAAAAAGGCTACCCGTATGAGTAGCCTTTTTTATATGTATACGAATAACTTTAAAATTATTCAGCTGATTCAGCTTTTGGTTCTTCAGTTGCAGGAGCTTCAACAGCAGCAGCAGGAGCAGCAGCTTCAGCACTCTTCTTAGAACGACGAGTACGAGTAGCTTTCTTAGCAACTTTTTCTTTAGCCATGTTTTCATTGTAGTCAACCAACTCAATGAAACACATTTCTGCATTGTCACCTAAACGATTGCCAGTCTTGATGATACGAGTATAACCACCCGGACGGTCAGCAATCTTAACCGAGATTTCTTTGAACAATTCTGTTACTGCAATCTTATCTTGCAGGTTGCTAAATACAACACGACGAGAATTCGTAGTATCTTCTTTAGACTTTGTAATCAAAGGCTCAACAAACTTCTTCAAAGCTTTTGCCTTTGCCACAGTCGTAGTGATTCTTTTGTGCTTGATCAAGGAGCAAGCCATGTTAGATAACATAGCGCTTCTGTGAGAAGCAGTACGACCTAAATGATTGAATTTTTTATTATGTCTCATTTTTTATT
>OJSH01001050.1_pt1 | contig 27103 bp, 18 predicted proteins | sample 1599441 | NCBI WGS metagenome assembly OJSH01 (sample SAMN04168658, study PRJEB22393) | human gut metagenome | biome: human gut microbiome; feature: stool | host: Homo sapiens | collected 2014-03-24 | reverse complement strand
TATTTCCTATTAAAAAGCATCCCAAAATAAATAAAACACTCACCATCTTTTTCAGTTTTCTTTTTGTACTCATATCAATTATCTCCATAACATTCCTCCCACTTTTCGTCTGATAATCTTTCCGTATACCAGGTAACCTCTATTTCTGACCTTGATACATAATTGGATACATATTGAAATCTATCTTTATCTAACAGCCGAATGGTTACGCTATGACAAAACGCCTGATCTAATTCTTTTTGTGGCCATACCGCATTTACTTCCAGTGTTATTGTTCCATCTTGATTTTCTATGTAGGAAACAACTTCCGGATATGGAATATATGGTGTGGGAGCAAAATCATATACGATTCCTCTGGTTCGATACCGATATGTCTGTGTTTCCGTGTGAAATACCGTTCCTGTCTGCAGTATCTCTGCGCTTATATTAAAATATTTTTGAAATATCGCTTCAAATGATTCTTTTGGGATTTCATAAGTCTTTCCTTCCTTAAATTCATCGGTTTTTTCTTCCATTGAAAGTAAACGGTCAAAAACATCATAAAAATTTATTCCATCATAATTTTTTTCACTCCAATTAGAAGTAAACAATTTATTAAGTGTATATCCAAAAGGAAGTATATATTTTCGATTCAACTCCCGACATTTTTTATTTAACGGTGCTACCCGAAAGTCCCGATATCCAGACGGTCCATCATATCCTGCCGGATGATATTCTTCTATAAAGAAATACCCGTTTTCTGTATATTTCCATGAATTAGCTCTAAACTCATGATAATATGTTTCCTGCCAAGTGTCCTCTTTCCATTTAAAAGAGCTTACTTCAACGTCTATTTTCCCCTGTTTGGTTTTCAGATCATACCGGATAAAATGATCCCCTGCTATAACTTGAAATATAGTAGTTTTTCCATTCTTCTCTTTTTCTGCTTTTTTCAAAAAATCATCTACTTTAATACTTTGAACCATATCCAGCTGATTGTAGGAATCAATTACTGCATATCCATATTTTCCAAAATAATCCATACTTTTTTGTATTGTACTCAGCTCATATAGTGCATTTTCTTTCACAGCATTCTCATATATGCTCTGATAGCCTTCTGCTAGCATTTCACACTCTCTGTAAATTTTTTCTTTCGTATCTTCAATTGTCTTTTTCTGCTCTTTCTTTATGCCACATCCACTACAGACAGCAAGAAAAATAACTCCCACAAATATTTTCCAAATTTTTTTCATATCATTTTCCTCTTACATTTGTAATATTTAAAGGTAAAAATTATTCATTACCAAGATATTCATCCAGTATCGCCTTATCCTTTTCCACCACATAACCGCTTCCTCCAATATCTTTCACATTCTCTACCATACTGATGAGCAAAATAGGATTCTCTGTATCTCTATCTGTAGTAAAAACTGTAAACCAGCCAATTTCTGTTCCAGATGTATCTTCTTTTGTAGCTTTCAGTTCCGCTGTTCCGGTTTTTCCTGCTAATCTAATGTCTTCCCGGCATGCTCCATAACCAGTTCCTTCCGGGTTATTCACTACACCCTCTAACCCCTCCATAACCTCCGAAACAATTTGTGGTGAAAAAGCATCTTTTATCCAGATTTCACTGGAAGTGCTTCCACCATCCGCGTGAAGATATGGCTTTATCATATTTCCATCATTTAGAAAAGCCGTATAAATGCTTGCAAGATGCAAAGGATTTACCAGAATCTGTCCCTGTCCATACCCACTGTCAGCAAGCTGGATTTCTGTTTCTATCTTGTCCATATTAGAATATTGGGACTCTGACATTTTAATATCAAATGGAAGTTCCTGATTAAATCCTATTTGATTTAGAGACTGCATCAGTTGATCCGCACCAATTTTTAATGCTGCTTTTGCAAAATAAATATTATCTGAATAAATAAGCGCATTTTTCAAGATCACAGGTTCATAATCATGAAGTGTAGTCACTGTATAATCTCCCCACGAGGAATCTTTCTGCCATGCCAGACCCTCATTTCCAAAATCGTCATTTGCAGTAAATGCCCCCACTTTTAATCCAATTGCAGCAATTACAGGTTTAAAAGTTGAGCCTGGACACCATGTCTGGCGAAAGCGGTTGTATAAAGGCCTGTCTTCATTTTCATTTAATGCACTCCACTGGCTGTTGTCCATTCCACGTACAAAATCATTATTATCATAAGATGGCGTACTTACCAACGCCAGTACTTCCCCTGTATAAGGATTCAAGGCTACAGAACATCCTCTGTCTTCTTTAAATTGTTCATAAAGAGTACTTTGAAGATCGCCATCAATCGTAGTATGGATATCTTCTCCATCTTTTTTAGGCTCATATGCAATGACACTTTTTTTATTTCCATTTGCATCTACAATACAGATCTCACACCCATCTGTCCCTTTTAGTTCTTTTTCATAAAGCGTTTCCAGTCCCGTCTTTCCAATCACACTGTTTGTACGATACCCTTCCCCTTTATGTTCCTGCAAATCCTCGGCTGTAACCGCCTGTACATACCCTACCAGATGAGAGGCAGCTTCTTTTAGATAATAAGTTCGTACTTTTACATCAGATAACATAATACCTGGAATCTTCAATAATGTGTCCTGCTTTTCTTTTTCTTCCAGAACAGTTTCATCCGGATTCACTGTCAGAAGATCGACCTCTTGTATTTTAGGAATTGTTGCTACTGGTACAAAAGAATCTGCTTTTACCCAATCGGCTTTTAACTTATCCTCAATTTCGTCTGCTCCAATTCCAAGATACTCTGCCAGTTTTTTTATTGTATCTTCCCTGTTCTCCATTCTGCCCGGAACAATTCCTACCGAAGATGCAGTTCCCTCTCCAGCCAGCTGGCGACCATTTCTGTCTAAAATATTTCCTCTTTTTGCCTCTTCTGACGTTACCTGAACTTTATCCGTTGCAGATAACTCTGGAAAAATCAACTGATCCTGCCAGATTAAATGATATCCTGTCCAGTTATGTGAAAATACCGCATTGTTGGTAAATTCTACATTTCCTGCAGCAGTCTGCATATTTGTTGTATAGGAAACTGCCGCATTTCCGTTTTCTTTTCTTTTTGCTGTAATATCGGTTATGGACAGATCAGACATCTCAATGCCTTCATATATTTTAGAATTTCGTTCTATAAATTCTTCCTTACTGTTCATGCTGCTTTTTTTCTGATCCAGCATGGCATACATTTGCTCATATTCCCCTTTTTCAATATATTTCATATATTCCATTAGTCTTTTTTCAGGAACATTACGATTCATTATTGTTACAATACCGATTCCACCACCAATCAATATACCGCTAAATAAAACTATTTTTGTGATAGTCTTCGTGTGTTTTTTTCTTTTCTTTTTTCTCATATAGTTTTATTTCTCCTTTTTTCATATTTTCTTAAATATTACACTTGTAATATTTAAACGTCAAGCTTTTTCTTAGGTTTATATATGTAAGATTTGGATAAAAAAGAAAGGGCATCTCAAAACCTTCTTTGATAAAGAACTTTACGACACCCTGAGGTAATGGTTTCTCCGGATGTTTCCCAAACGCTATAATCACTCTCCAGAAGAACCAAAAACGATTTTTAATTTTCTCTCAGAAAAAAAGAACTACTCTAAATCTGCTGATCTTTGAAATAACCCTGCTCGTTTCTTATAATCACAAACATATTCAGGCAACACATTCTTTGCTGGCAGATTATTATAGCGGAAAACGCAACAAATCCCTTTATTAACTTTTGTTCTATATAATTCCTGTACCAATCCTATTGTTTCATCATCTGAACAAAAGCTCTTCGGAATCTCCTACAATCCCTGATAATAACGCAAATCTGTTTACTATATCCTCTCTGTCAGTATACAAGCCAGCTAATCTCTTTATTATAGTATCTAAATACTTCTTCCCAATTCCACTACTCAAAATTTCTTCAGTCACTGTTTCTGCAGATGTGTTTTTATATCAGCCAGAGTTTCCTTGGCTGAATTCTTCCAATATATACCTGTTAACACTTCTCAATGCTGACACTTTTTCCTTCGCTTCTCATCTTTCACCTGCTATACTGCACTCTGGCTTGAATTCATTCCCCCTCTTCCAGTTCCGATTTATAATCTTCCAAGTCCATAAGAAAAGTCTCATAGCCTTCATCACTCATGCAGAACAGCTTTCTTAGGGTATTGCAGACAAGCACGATCATATCCGCATCCCCTTTTAGAAATGGAATGATATGGTCGATTGCTTCCATTGTGTCATTTCTGTTTCCTTTATCAAACATTGCCGTTACTGAACATTCGTCTGTATCAAAGTTCATTGCCAGATCCATCATAATTCTACATCCCCCTTCTTATGTGCTTTGGATTTTTCTACTTCTTTATTTTTCTGCTCCTGTGCTTTTGCCCTTGCCTGAAACTCTTTCAACGACTGCAGTACAGATTTTTTCAGTTCTCCTTTTTCACCCTTTGCAGGCTCTTTGTTTTGTTCCCGGTTCGGTTCTACTGATACGTATTCTTTCTTGACTGGTGCTTCTGGAACTTCCTGTTTCACTTCCACAGTCTGTTCTGCTTCCTGCACTTTTCCATGTTTCTCATTCAGATACTTTTCCATATCGTTAATTGCTTTCTGTACCAATGGACTTTCCTTATAATGCGGAATCATATCTATCAGTTCCCTGTCTACTCTGTCCCAACACATCAGTTCGTACTCTCCAGAATAATCCTTATCCCCGTCCTGCAGGTCAAAACCAATCCCTTTGCCTCCATGCAGTCGATCTGCCGGAATACTTTCATAAATCTTAATCGCTTCTTCCAGAGTAAGATTATTATGGTATTCTCCCATGACCTGAAACTCCATACACTCTGCCACATAAAAAGTAATCGTAGCTTCCGGCTGTTCCTGTTCTGATTGTCTGGTAAAGATAGAAAAGGTTTCTGCATTTTCCAAGCGGGAAAGTAATGACCGGGCAGTTATCACATCACTGTCTATATCAGATTCTTCCGATACTTCAACCAGCCAGTCCTTTAAACACCCTGTTTTCTGATTCAAAATGTCCTCTGTGATTTTCTCCACCTGTTCTTCCCTGTTCTCAACGGTATCTTTATATTCGTAAGTGTCATATTCATAGCTGAAATTATCTAAATCCACCGCCAGCTTTTTGATCTCCTGCTGATCAAGGTAAGCATCTGCTTCCTTCATATATTCTGCCAGAGTGATTCTTTCTTCGGCAATAGGATTGATGTCCACCTTAATACCTGCCATTGCGATGCCATGAGCATTTAATTCATTGAAGAAACTGTCCTCCCGGATATTGCCACGATAAGAAAGCACCACATCAAGGTCAGAATCATCTCTGTAAAGTTCCTCTCTGCTTCTGGAACCATGCACCCTTGCTGCAAGCAGCTCTACTTCATTTTCTAATCCCATATCTTCCAGAATACCCTGTGCGTGATACAAGACACCCCGTTCCACTTCTGCCCTGCTAAGACCATTTAATGCAACCTCATCTCTTCCAATCTCAGAAGTCGCACGAAGTTCACCTGCCTGTAGTAAATTCTTTGAATGTTGGATGGTCATTGCCTCAAATTCTTTATAGTCCACTTTGATACATTCCATATCATCCATTCTTTCACTTTTTAAGATTTCATAAGTAGCTTTCTGAACAGATGCTTTGGGATCGTCATAATCATTGGAATGTATTTCGTGCAAGTCAGAATCATAAAAAATATAAAAATATCCTTCTTCTGTTGCCTGTACAGTCAGATACCCTTTACTCTTAGAAAACTGCATGGCAATTCCCTCACAGGTATCCACTGCCGCTTCCCGGTCATAATCCTCGAAAATACTTGGAGGACAATTCTTTAATAACTGTGCCAGCTGCATCTGCCGTTCGCCTGCTTCTTCCACTTCTGCCATCAAATCCTCATAGTCAACGGGAACTGCATTTTCCAGGGACATATCTTCATCTTCCAGAATATCTTCCATTGCCTGCCGCATAGAAATATCAGGATTGTCATAAGCACCACCGTCAATCTCATCGTAATCCAAAGCATAAAAGGTATAATCATAACCTTCCTCTGTTCTCTGGATTGCAAAATACTTATCGTCAATCTTATATGCAAGTTCATCTGGTTCCAGTTACGGCATAAGTCCCTCTACAGAAATCCCTTTCTCCTGCAGATATTCTGAAATAGCCTCCAATGCCTCTGCATCATACCCATTCCAGATATCTTCTGCGACAAGCTGACCATGTTCCGATACGATAATCCCTGCCACATCTGAACCATACTCATCATGTTCCATGAAGAAGAACTTCTCCCCTGCATACTCTCTTTCATCTACTGTATGCCAGGTTCCTGCATGTCCATCTGCTTCAAATCCTCTCGTATCTGCTGTAATAGTGACTTCCGCTTCATCTAATGCCTGTTCAATCTTCTGCATCCGGATCTCTGCCCTTGCCATATCAATAAATCCATCTAGCACTGCTGGGTGACTTTCTATCACATAATCCTGATTCAGATTCTTCCCCTGATTGATATTTTCCGGGATCTCGATATGCTCTGCCCAGTCTTTGTTCTGTTTGGAAAATCTGCCGTCATAAGAAAGTTCCCGAAGCGTATTTGCCATAACAAACGTCATACGTTCTTCTCCAAACTGTTCCAGCACTTGCTTTGCGGCATCTTCCTTTAAATGCAGCCCGTCAAAATTTAATGCGATTGCTTCCTCGATTGCTTTCTTACAATCAATATTTAACTTTCTGGAATCCAGATAAGCATCTACATCCCGTTCTTCCATTGCCTGAGCAAGTGTTCCTTTATAGACTGGCGGATAGGCTCTGGTATGATTATTTTCCAGCATCTCCATTCTCTGCTGTACAAAGTCCGGAAGTTCCTCAAAGCCGAAAGAATCCACATAATAAGCCTTTGTCTCCGCCGTCCGGTTTATAACTATGACGTCGCTTACAGATAAGGAATGTCCATGAAAATCGTTCGGGCGGTTGATATTAAATCTCTCAAAAATATCCTCTAATGTGATCGTTGGTGTCCACGGAGCCGCATACACCATCCTGTAGTCTTTCCCCTCAATGGTATAGCCTAATTTTTTAGCCGATTCAAAACCCATAAACTGATAAGTATGCTCTCCGCCCGTATCCATCTGATAGATTGCAAAACGACCGCTTTCTCCATGAAAAAGCAAAGTTTCATCAATCTTTTCCGCACTGTCCTGTTCCAGTTTTTCCTGTCTGGTGGCAGATGCTTCTTTTTCTTCATATTGCATGATATTTTCTCTTTCCAGCTCATACATCTGCTCCTCAATGTTCCCAATGATCTCTGCAGATGTTTTTCGGATGGTATCCATTGATGCTTTCAACGCCTTCATATCCCTGCTCTCGCACCAGCTGGCGATATAGGTAAACGAATATTCTGAAGTATCCAGACCAAAATGGTTGCAGACAATATAAGCGATACTTTCTGCTTCCACTTCCTTTGTTGTCTGGTCTTTTAAGACGCCTTCCACATCCATTACTTCCCGGTCATGCAGCAATGCGTGGCTCACTTCATGGACTCCGGTTTTCATCGTCTGTACATTACTCATATCTTCCTTTACCGCAATATATTTTTCTGTCTGGTGATAATAGCCTTTTGCATCCCCTTCCACATTCATCATGCGGATCGGCACAGGAGAAATATTCTGCAATGCCTGCATGAACGTATCATAAAACTGTACACTTCCGGTAAGCTCCGGCACCTCCAGTTCTGCGATCGGTTCTCCTTCTGTCTGGCTGACATCAAACACTGTCGCTACCCGAAATCTTGGGATAATCATTTCCACTATCTCTGTTTCTGGTTGTCCATCTTCACCAATGATTGGTTCCTGTGTATCCGGGTCAATCTTTTCAATCTCCTGTTTTTCTCTTACTGGTGTCGGTGCAATAATCTGGATTCCTTTCTCTCCACGTTTTACATGACGGTTAAATTTCTTCTGCCATGCCTGATACCCTGCCACCAGTGTTGCTTCCGGTTTCTGCATGGTGATCAGCAGCGTGTTATTAAAACTGTAATTGTGGAACTTTGACATGGTATTCAGATATTCGGTATATCTCTCCGAAGTAAAGATTTCTTTTACTCCCTGCTCCAGCCGTTCCGATATTTCTTTTAACTGTTTTTCTATATTATTTGCCATAAACAAACCCTCCATTTTATGTCCCCGCCAGAGAAAACTCTGACGGGAAATCTTTTATAACTCCTGTTCGTGTTTTTTCTTTGCAGTTTTCTGTGTAACGGTCTGTTCCGCTGTATTCTGCTGTGCCTTCTCCTGCTTTAAGCGTTCCAGAATAGACGGCTTATGGATTCTGTCTGCTGTTTCCGGAAGTTCTTTTTCTTCTACGGCATCCCTGCTGTCTGTGCTGCTTCCTTCTCTGCCAATATCCTCATCTGCCATAATCGTCTCATTACCCTTTTCATCCATGTTCAGCAGGGCATTTAACTCGGATAATCGTTCCATCTTTTCATTCAGCTCTGCTTCTTTCGGGAATGGTTTCTTTACCTCTTCCTGTGCAGTAGCAAGCTGCTGTTGTACGGTTTCCAATTTCAGCTCACTTTCCGTCAGCTTCCTGTCAATGGAAGAAAGGGTGTTATGTATACGCTGCATATTTCCTACCGGGTCTTTTCCGATCTCCAGCTTATAAGAGCATTTTCCTTTGATCGTCAGTTCAAACGCATTGGAGAACATGTTGTAGGATGCAGATAACGTAAACCCATGATATTCCCCGACCTTTCCGCCGGTGCTGACGGTTTTTAACCCTGCACAGGCGGCGATCAATGCCTCGCCTGCTTCCTTCTTATCTTCATAAAGGACATTCCCTACCGTCATGGCAAACGTATCATTATCCTGTAAATCCACGCTTTTTACTACCTGGGAATCTATCTGCATCCCGGCAATCCGCTCTTTCAATGCACTGATCTGTACCGGGAAATTCTTTGCAATATCGGATTCCAGACGGTAAATCTGACTGGTATGGTTTGCCTTTAGAAGTTTCAGCTTACTCACCTGCACATCCAGATCCATTTTTTCCTTAATGTACGGATTACCTGTAGCAAGAGCCTTAATCTCGGCATAAGACAATGCCGTGTCATCCACATCTTCACAAGCCCTGACTGGTGATTTACTGGTCATGATCTGACTGATGAACTTCTGCTTATTCTCCAGAATCTGCCACATATACGCATCAAAAGTGTTCTCCGTCACATACCGAAATATCTTTACTTTGTCATTCTGGTTTCCCTGTCTTAAAATACGTCCTTCCTGCTGTTCCAGATCAGACGGCTTCCACGGACAGTCAAGGTGATGGAGGGCAATGAGCCTGTCCTGTACGTTAGTACCAGCACCGAGTTTTGGAGTGGAACCCATGAGGATTCTCACCTGTCCGGCCCGTACCTTTGCAAACAGTTCCGCTTTCTTTGCCTCCGTGTTATATTCATGGATAAAAGCAATCTCTTCTTTCGGGATTCCTTTTTCTGTCAGTTTGTTCCGGACATCATCATATACGTTGAAAGTCCCATCTCCTTTGGGTGTGGACAGGTCACAGAAGATCAGCTGGGTTGTCCGGTCTGCTTTTCCTTCTTCCCATACCTGAAAAGCATTTTCCACACAAGTATTGACCTTGCTTTTTTCCGCATCCGGAAGAAGCTCATTCAATAATCTCTGGTCAAGGGCACATTTTCTTCCGTCATTGGTAATCTTGAGCATGTTATCCTCTGTCGGATTCACAAGACCAGCTCTTACATCTTCCGCACGTTCGGAAAAGGCACTGACCATTTCCTGCTGTTCTTCACTTGGCTTCAAGACTTCATTGATAAACTCTACTTCCGGTACGGGAAGATTTAACATATCAGAAGTCTGAATATCCGCAGCTTCCTTAAAAATAGAAATCAGCTCCGGAAGATTGAAAAAACGGGCAAACCGTGTTTTTGCACGATAGCCCGTTCCTTCCGGTGATAATTCGATTGCGGTTACTGTCTCCCCGAACGTTGCCGCCCAGGAATCAAAGTGTCCCATACCCATACGCATGAGTGTGTCATACTGGAGATAACGCATGATAGTGTAAAGCTCGGTCATACTGTTCGATACGGGAGTACCTGTAGCAAAGGTGATTCCTCTGCCGCCTGTCAGTTCATCCATGTACCGGCATTTCATAAACATATCCGAACTTTTCTGTGCATCCGTCTGTGAGATACCCGCCACATTCCGCATTTTTGTATACAAAAAAAGGTTCTTAAAACTATGGCTCTCATCCACAAACAGCCGGTCTACGCCTAACTGCTCAAAGGTTACTACATCATCCTTTCTGGTCTGGTCATTGAGTTTTTTCATCCTCGCCTGCAGGCTTTTCTTTGTTTTTTCCAACTGCTTGATGGTATAATTCTGCCCTGCCTGATGTGCTGCTTCTTCAATGGAGAACGTAATATCTGCGATCTGATCTTCCAGCATGGCAATCTGCCGTTCCCTTGAAAGAGGGATTTTCTCAAACTGCGTATGTCCAATGATCACGGCATCATAATCCCCTGTTGCAATACGGGAACAGAAACGTTTTCGGTTTGCCGGCTCAAAGTCCTTCTTCATTGCCACCAGGATATTTGCTCCCGGATAGAGACGTAGGAAATCACTGCCCCACTGCTCGGTCAGATGGTTTGGCACAACATAAAGATTCTTCTGTGAGAGTCCCAGCCGTTTTGATTCCATACCGGCTGCAATCATCTGGAACGTCTTCCCTGCTCCTACGCAATGAGCCAGAAGGGTATTATTTCCATACAGCACATGAGCCACTGCGTTTTTCTGGTGCGGCATCAAGGTGATCTCCGGGTTCATGCCGACAAACTGAATATGGCTTCCATCATATTCCCGTGGACGGATGCTGTTAAATCGTTCATTATAGATCTTACAGAGATCTTCCCGTCGGTGCAGGTCTTTAAATATCCACTCCTTAAATTCCTCTTTGATCAGTTCCTGCTTCTGCTGTGCCAGCATTGTTTCCTTCCGGTTTAATTCCCGGTGTTCCCCCTCGGCATCCTGTACCGTGTCATAAATCTTGGTATCCCTAAGGTTTAAGGCATCTTCCAAAAGACGGTAGGCATTGGCTCTCTGCGTTCCATATGTGGAAGTAACAAGAGCATTTCCGTAACTGTCCACATTCTTTCCCATAACATTCCATTGTCCGGTCACTTCGGCATACTGGACTTTGACCTTGCTCCCTACATAATATCTTGGTGTATGGAATGTTTCTGCCATGAACCGTGTAATGTAATCCTCGGAGATCCAGGTTGCCCCAAGTCTTGCTTCAATCTCTGATGCATCCAGATCTTTTGGCTGTACCTGCTCCAAATACTGCACGTTCACCTGATATTCCGAGTGATCTTCTGCAAACTGTTTGGCAATCTGAAGTTTCTCCCTCACATTTCCAGAAAGATATTCGTCCGACGGCTCCCATTTTTCACCGATTGGATTCTTAAAGATCACCCCTGCCAGTTCTTCAGTAAGCTCCTCTTCTGTTTTCCCGGAAAGCTGTGCCATATAGGAAAGGTCAACGCCTGCCCTCTCACCAATAGAAACCGCAAGTGCTTCACTGGCAGTATCCACGGAAGTTACCGTTTCTGCCCTGCGGATTGTCCTTTTGGTAAAAATATCCGCTTTCCGTTTCAGTTCTCCCTTATCATCCAGAAATTCCAGAGAAGTCAAAAGACAATAACTACTGTCCTGACTAAATGCCCTCTTATTGGCATTGCTGCTGATAAGACCATATTTTGCTGTAAAGGTATCGTATTCTTCATTGAGTTTTCCCTGCAGCTTTATGATCTGTTCATCGCTTCCCTCTTCCATCTGACACTGGATCAGTTCATTCGTAACATCACGGATCTTCACCATCCCTTTGACACGTTCCGCTGTCATTGCCGGAAGCTCCATGCGGTTCATCACAGAATTTTCCCGGTAATAGACTTCCTCATTCACTACGGTAAAACTGAAATTCTTTACATCCGGGTCTGCCGGGATAGAGACAACATCCTCCTCCAGCTCTGTATCCGAAAGTTCCAGTTCCGTAATCGTGCCATGGATATTCCTGATAGCTTCTTTTAACTGTTCTTCTAAGGTAATGCCTTCTTTTGGTTTTACGGTCACTTCCTGCTTTCCGTACTGGGTACTTTCTGTAGTAAAATCACCAAGCACCATTTCCGGATGCTCTGCAAAATAAGCATTGACCGAATAGCCTTCCGGTATTTCCTTTAAATTTAACCATTCCGGTTCCTCAATGGATGCCCTGTCCCTTTTCTGGAAAAACAAAATATCAGAAACAACACTGGTATTGGCATTTCTCTGGAACGCATTATTCGGTAATCGGATGGCTCCAAGCAGTTCTGCCCGATTTGCGATATACTGTCTCACTGCCGGATTCTGCTTATCCATCGTTCCACTGGAAGTTACCACAGCCACTACGCCACCGGGACGCACCAGATCAAGGGATTTTGCAATAAAATAATCATGGATCATAAAATGATGCCGGTCATATCTGCGGTCACTGACCTGATACGCTCCAAACGGAACATTGCCTATCACACAGTCAAAAAAGCTGTCCGGATAACTGGTTTCCTCAAATCCCTGCACGGCAATCTTGTTTTTCTGGTAAAGCTGTTTTGCGATCCTGCCCGAAACCGGGTCAAGTTCCACACCATACATATTAGTTTTGCTCATACTCTCCGGAATCAGTCCCATAAAGTTACCGACACCACAGGACGGCTCCAAGATATTTCCCTGTTTCAGTCCCATATTTTCCAGTGCTTCATACATACTTCGGATTACTATCGGGGACGTATAAAAAGCATTTAAGGTCGATGCCCTTGCTGCTCTGTATTCTTCTGGTGATAAGGTATTCTTTAATTCCAGATACTCATCTGCCCAGCTGCTGTTACTCTCCTCAAATGCCTGCGGGATGCCACCCCAGCCAACATAACGGGATAAGATTTCCTGCTCTTCGGGTGTTGCCAAACGTTCTTCTTTCTCCAACGTCTGTAACAAATGGATGGCTTCCATATTTGCCTTATACTTTGCCTTCGGACCGCCTGCACCAAGGTCATTATCCTGGATACGGAAGTTGTGTGGTTCTAACACAGCTTTTTCCTGTTCCTGACTTTCCGGAATATCTTCTTTGGCAGTAACCTCTTCCTCTTCTATTTTCTCCACATCTGACATATCTACTACGGTCGGTTCTGTCACTGCCTTCGTATCCAAGAAATCAAACATGGTCATCTGGTGTCCGGATGGTTCCACAAAAGACGGTTCTACTTCCGGTGTCGGAAATATCGTATAGGTTCCTTCTGCATACTGGTGGAGTTCCGAAAGAAGTTCTGTTTTCTGCTGATAGTTTGTCCCATACGCTTCAAAATCTAATGGAAGAGCTGCCAACGCTGCATCCATCTTCTGTAACAGTTCTTCTGTCTGCTCTGGATTCTCTAAAACTGCTACCATTTCTTTTCCTGGTTTTTCCCAGAAGAAATCATCCGTAAATGGTCTGTCTATCTCTTCCGGAAGACGATCATAAAAGCGTAGTACCTTATTTGCCATCTGTTCCCGTTCATATTCCGGCATACGAGCATAATCTTCTGCCTGCAGGAACTGGTCATTCTTTATCAGATAAGCTACTCTGTTTGCAACTTTATTCCAGGATAATAAAATTGACGTATATGGATTCCCATAAGCACCTCTTGCAAGAAATAATCCTTTTCCATCATAGTTTGCATGTGAATCATCGGCACCGAACAGTGCATGACTGCTTCCACCGATCCCATACTGTTCCTTGATAAAACCTGTCCTTGCTCTTTCATCCTCATGCAGCAGATAAAAAGAATACGTCCTGATCCTGCCCTGCGAATACGCTCCACCTCCTGCAAGAAAAGCATCAATCTCATCCTGTGTAATGAACATCGGATGTTCTTTCCAGGCAAACCCGTCCCTTGCCTGATAAGGGATGACCTCATCCGCAAACTTCTGAAACTGCTTTGAGATATTTACAGGATTATAATGATGGAAACGCATAATGGAATGATTTTCTTCATAGGCTTCTGCCAGTGCATCCAGTCTTTCATTCAGTTCCGAAAGCCACTGGGAATCTTCCAGCTTTTCTTCCAGATAATCTGTGATCTTCGGATAGATACTGCGAAGATGTGGTAAGTCCTCTTCGTCAAAAACAATCTCCGCTACTCCTTCTGCCATATCCCCTTTCATATAGGCAAGAGCCTGGGCGTGTTCTTTTACTGCATTACTTCTTGCCGCATCCAATACAGACTGCGGTGCATATTCACCCTGGTCTAAAAGCTGATGGATACGTCCGCTGACATCTTCCCATGATAAAAATGCCTTATCTAAGATATGGTCTGTAACCGTATGCCCTACTGCGATCTGCATCCCGGTTTCATCAAACCAGACTGAATATTCATTTCCATCAATCTGAAAACCTTTTCCACCTTTACGGTATTCACGCTTCACAAACTCCGTATATTCCTCCGGTGTCTGTTCACTCATGAAATTATAGATGATCCGGAGCTGGCTGGCTTTCCGGTTTCCTCCTGTCCGTAAGATCTCATCAACAACTTGCTCTGGAATCGGAACTTCTCCGGCATAAAGGGCAGCTGCCCTTTCCTCAATCTGCCGTCTTTGTTCATTTGCGGTGGGATATTCGGACAAAGATAAAGCAGAGGCGATTTCTTCCTCTGCTTTGCTTAATCCATCTTCTCTTGTCTCTTCGACTAACTGTATACCAATTCCGTTAAGATGCTCTCTTCCGCTGTTGCCATCAGTGCGTTCATGTGTGCTGTCCATGCCATCGGATCTGCTTCCTTGTCCGGTGCCGGATTCTTCTCCAGCAATTTCTCCATCTGGTTGTCCATTCTCTCCTGTGCTGCTTTCTCGATCTGTTCCAGATGGCTGTTCAGCTTTCCGGTCAGGAACAGGCTCTGATAAAGGCTGTTCTTGTGTTCTTTCAGAAATGTCCTCCGCAGCATCCCGTATTTCCCGATCGTCACTTCTTCCTCTTCGACGGTCAGATTCGAAAACAGGTAATCTCCCTTGCGATGATATGTCAGTTCCATAATCGGTTCCTCCTTCATTTTCAATATTTTCTTCTTTTTTCGTTTCTGCATCCCAACTCTTAGTTTCATACATTAATGTGGTAAAGTTATTATAATTCCTTTCATTGGAATTTTCAACCTCTTTTCTCGCTTCTTCCAGAGAAATTTTATGTACGGTCTTTCCAATATCAATCAGAATACTCTCACTGAGCTGGCTTGCCGCATTTCCAAGGAAGGTGAGAACTGACAGATGGTTATAATCTGTAATATGCATGAAGTCCTCTTCTTCCAGAAGTTCCATCGGGTCAAGCCCGCATCGCCTGGAAAGCAGATAGTAAACACTGTCTGTTGCCAGCTGACGGAAATCACTGCGGATCGTCACCTCATCCAGATCTTCCAGATAAGTACCTTCTACAGCATATTCCAATCCATCCAGGTATTCCTCCAGATTGTCATTGACCATTTCCCTTACGACCGCCATCAATGCGTCCTGCAAAGTTGCCGCATCCTTTTCTTCCAGAGCATAGACTTCTGCCAGATGGGTGCGGATCTCTTCTCTCTGGTGTTCCTGCATCTGCCATAAATACGGGCTTCTGCCTCCGGCTACCATGTGGGTATCCGAAATGTCAAACACATAACGAAGCTTGGTATTCTGCCAGGTTTCATCAAACAGGGCAATTCCTCTTGCACCACGATTTACCCAGCGTAACATCTTTTCATTCCATAGTTCCAGTGATGCACAGGCTGTTGCGTCTGGACGCTGTGCATGGATCAGAAGCTGATCAGAAAAAGAATACCGATATAATCTTGATGCTGTATCCATATAATCCATCCAATTCCCTGGCGAACTGCTTACTGATACGGCATGTTCCTGTACCAAGTTTCGGATGTCCTGTAGTTTAGACATTTAACTTCCCTCCTGTCAATAAAAAAACAGCCTACTCTTTTTAGAATTGGCTGCATAAAATGTACTTTACTTTTCGGAGAGAAAATGCTATATTCTAATTGAAAAGAGTAACCGCCCACAAGGTGGATGCTCCTGGATTAGGTTTTAATTTATTTTGCTCTCAAAGAGAGCTGCCTATCCTGTTGGCAGACAGGGTAGGCTATTTTTTTCGCTTGTTGTCCCTATTATCCAAATAGGCAAGCAAAGCAATCAGAAACGTACCGCCTAAGAACAATAAGCTCAAGACTTCGTATGTATCCATTCGCTCCACCTCCCTTCTTCTGTATCCCTTAACGGAATCTGAAAATCCAGGAGGTTTTTACCAACCCTGTACACGGTTACTCCAGTAATATTCTAACAGGTAACTCTCCGCAAAGCAATTCCTTTTTACTTCATACGGTTTTATATTCTGTTTTTCTCTTATCCTCTGGCCAATGCAGTTTCCATTCCAGATATTCCTCTTCTGTGATTCTTCCATCGCCCAGTTTCTGCTTTTTCCCCATCCATTCCTGCAGATAAGACATTGTTTTTTTATCCCTTATTGTGATTCCAGCCATTTCACTTTCTGAATCATTTAGCAGGAACAGATGAAAAAGCCCTCTATTTTCTTCATCCATCCAGAATAAAGTTTCCATTAATTCGTCCATTGTCGCAATTCCAGGACTTAAAAAATTCCGGACATCAACTTCCAATATTTCTGCTATCTGGATAAGCGTTTCCTGCTTCGGTGTACGCTGTCCACTTTCATATTGGGCGATTCTCACATCTGCACTACTTTCCCCATACCCTAATCTGCGCCCCAGTTCTTTTTGAGTTATGTTACGAAACATACGGATTTTTCTTATTCTTGCTCCTAACTTCAATTCCTTCTCCTATCTAATTTCAGCTATATCCCTTTCTCATAAACCATAAACAATATATAAAATTAAAATGCAGAGGTGTATAATCACTTATACGTAACTATACACCTCTGTATTATTCCAAAAATTAAAATTATAACCATTATACGAACCATACTCTGTATAGTTCGGGTTTTATAAAATACATTTAAAAAGTAGATTTCAAAATTGAGTTCGGCACAACGATTGTACTATTAGTCTTATCCTGATTTAAAAAATTATTGTTTATATCCGTTGTTATAATATTTTTAACTTCTGGTAAAAGCAACGTAGGATGTGCCAATCTTTTTAAATCCTCATCGACAAGTTCTAAAACTGGACGTTCTCTGTTCTGTTCTAAATATTGAGCCACGCTTAGTTCTTCGATTCCACTAAGAAATCTTTCATGTGGTACTTTAGCATCATATTTTATAAATTCAGATATAATTCTCCAAGCAGAATAAAAAAAATACATAAAAGCATTATCGTATAACAATGGGCAAATTACCATGCCATTTTTTATTTGACACGGCTTCTCCTGATTCCATTTTGATGGTACAATACCAATTACAAGACCGTTTGCATACCTTAGTGATAAAGGATTTATTTTTACAGAAACAGCAGCCCACATATCAGTGTCTAGGTTACCAACAAACAAGTCGGCTTTCCAAATACCATTTATAGATACAGGTAAATTTTTTCGTATATTTTGAAATCGAAAAGATTTTTGTATTTCTTCTAAATACTTTTTAATTCTAATCCCCTTATTGTTAATATTACTTACTAATATCGAATTATCTGTTAATGTATTTAATAATTCGTTATTTATTTGCAATATTCTTGACTTTTCAAACCCTAAAAGTATAGATGTCGTATTTCTTCCTTCAATTCCACACAGTGATAATGCCTCTTGAATTCTTTCAATCACTAAAGGATTATTATTTCGAATCGCAGAATGAACCGCATATTCAAAACATATGCCACAATCGCCATCACCTTCTCTATAATTCCGTGCTAACTCTCGAAGCAATATCTTATCAATACCACGACAAGATTCAATAACTTCATGTTTTAGCCCAACAAGAAGCCCAAAGAGAATAGGAGCAACCATAGCATAAAGAATTTTTTCTTTATGTCTATGACTATTCTCAAAATTCGGAAAAAAGCTATCTTGTTGAATAACATCCACTATATGCATTTTATTCACCTCATTTTTAATCTAAATTTCTAATTTAGTTATCATAATACCATAATGCATATATTTTTTCTACAGTATCTGGAGCTGCATTGCAACTGCAGCTCCAAAGCCTTATTCTACTATCATTTACGTTTTCTCTTAACTGCCACTACAGTTCCCAGACATCCTGCTGATACTGCAAGCGCCAGCACAAAAATAGCAATATTTGTGTTATCTCCTGTTTTTGGTGAATTGGATACAGAAGTCGCATCAGAACCATGGGAAACAGGAGTGCTGGCTCCCTGGTTTTCTGATGTTTCTGGAGTATCTTTTTCCGGAGCTTTCTCATTTGTCAGATCCAGAGTATATTCAATCACAGGTGTACTGTCATTGACATACTCAAAATGAATTTTATGCTCTGTTTCATCAAGCTGATAGCCATCCAGTGTTTTTGTTTCTTTCAGGATATATGTGATTGCTTTTTTATACTGCCCATTCTTAAAAGTCGCAATCGGATAATTCTTTGATTCTGCATGGCCGGCACTGTCTGTTACCAGAGTTTCCAGAACTTTACCTTTACTGTCACAAAGGGCAAATTCTACACCTTTCATTGGCTTCTTGGTGTCTTTATCTGTTTTATTTAAGATTACCTTGCCCATTGCCTGTTCATCTTCCATTTTGGCTCCCTGAACATCTCCGGTGTCCTTAACCTCAAATGTCACTTTATTTGCCACAATATAGCCTTTCGGTGCTGTTTCCTCCAATAATGTATAAGTACCGATTGGAAGTTTCTCTACATAATGGGGCTGATCACCAGATGTCCAGCTTTCCATAACTTCCTGGTTTTCATTAAGAATATACAGTTTAGCACCTTTGACCTCGCTGCTTCCATCTGTCATATCAACTTTACTGATCAGAATTTTTGTTGTATCATCCTGCATTTCTACTTTCTGTATATCTGCAGTATTTTCTACTACAAACGTAATGGATTCTGCAATTGCATAACCATCAGCAGGAATTGTCTCTGTTAATGTATATTTCTTTCCAACTTCCAGTTCCTTAATGATGTGTGGTGTGCTTCCGGAAGTCCACTCATCCACAACGTTTCCCTCTGGATCGGATACTTTCAGTTTTGCACCTGGTAATTCTTCCCCAATTGTAAGATCTGATTTTGTGATTTCAAAAGTAGTTGGCTCGTCTTCATAAGTGAACTCAAAGGATACTTCTGCAACATCTTCTACCGCATAAGTAAAGTCAAATTCCTTGATTTCTTCTGTTGTTACAAATCCTGCAGGAGCCTGCACTTCTTTTACATAGTAGCTGCCATTGATTGGAAGATCTGCCGTAAATACAATTCTTCCATCCTGATCCGTAGCTTTCTGCTCGATCATGGTATCTGCTTTCAGGATTACTTCGCCTTCTGCATTTAAAATATCATTCTTTGTATAAAGTGCAAATACTCCGCCTTCCAGAACACGGTCTGTATTTTTTTCTTTCTTAACTACAGTTACTTTTGCTTTCTGGCGGTTATTCTGCCAGTCCTCATCATAAGTCACAACCGGAGTATTCTGATCACGATAAGTCAGATCAACCTCTCTGATTTCTCCATCCAGAACATATCCATCCGCCGTCTCTTTTTCCTTTACATAATATTTGCCTAAAGGAAGATCTTCTGATCTCGCATATCCAAGAGCATCTGTCGTAATTGTTGCTACCAGTTCGTCCTTTTTATAATAATCACTGCTTTCCCCATCTGCAGCCTTGATATCCTCCGCTGCATAAATTTCAAAAGTAACATCTTTCAAAGAACCTGTAACATAACCAAATGCTGCGTCCATGCCGCCTGCCAGCATATCTTTCCAGGTAACTTCTTTGACAAATTCACCTTTTTTATTGATGATGATTCGTCCAACCGGAACAGCATCCTTCATTTCTACTTTTTGAACATCTGCAGTATCAGAAACTGTAAATTTCACTTCCTCTGCCTGCAGATAACCATATGGTGCAAACTCTTCCCGAAGTGTGTAATTTTCTCCCACATGAAGTCTCTTTATTACATGAGCTTTTCCTTTTACAGAAGTCCATTTTTCTACTTCTTTTCCGTCTGAATCCAAAATCGTCAGTGTTGCTCCGTCAAGTTCCACACCTGTTGTAATATCTGATTTCGTAAATTCAGTTGTTGTCGGCGCATTCCTAAAAACAGTTTCCAGTTTTACTGTTTTTACTTCCTGTCCCTGATATTTCGCAATCACCTCAATCTGCTCATCAGAAGATCCAGAGATACACATTGAACGTATTCGTATAATTGGCAACAATCTTCTCAATGGGATAATACAGCGACAAAATATGCTTCCCGGAATGCCAGGTTTCCACCGGACAATGCTCCACAATCTCCTCATTATTAAATTCAAAGACCACATGGCAGACTACCTGTCCGTCCTCCTGCCACTTCACCGGCAGACAAACATCCACAGAAACCTCCGAACCATTCCCGGATCCTGCATCCGCTCCTCCAGAAATATCATCCGTACTTCCCGTATCCTCATTCCCGGAAGCATTTCCTGTCACATCATTTTCAGTTTTACTACTCTCAGAAGTTCCATCAGAACCACCTGTACCACTTCCAGTTCCACTGCCGCTTTCGCCCGGAAACGGAATCACCACAGTCCCAGAAGCCTCCGCAGACCGTTCCACAGGATCCGCAGCCACATCCACTACAACCTGTGCAAAAAACTGCATATGGTTTTCCTCAGAAGAAGCAAACTGGATACTGACCAGCTTCACCTTCGTCTGCCCGATCTCATGCGCGGAAGCATTGGTAAACGTATGGATCCCGATCTTCCCAGTCTTCGCATTATCCTCAATCTGGTTCAGCAGCCCCGAAATATTCTTGTCATTCCTTGACTTTGCCTGAGCCAGCCTCGGGTTCTTCCCCACACATTTCAGGCTCTGCTTTCCCCCGATCTTCTGTCTGATGGAAGTGATGCAGGTGATCTGTTCCTCATCCGCCTGTCCTCCTGCAAATGTCAGCACATCCCCCGGATCCAGGGCAGGGTTCCCGATGGTATCCGAATCAAAAGGCACATACCGGATCACAGACAGATCTGCCAGGATATTCCTGCACAGCATCTCCCTGGTCTCCTCCAGCCCAAACTGCAGAAGCGGATTCACTCCCAGATTCATGGTCAGCCCGTTATCCGGATCCTGAGCATAATACTCTGCAATCTGCGTCTGCTTATTCGTAGAACTCACCGCCGTATACCTGGTGATAAAATCCGAAAAGCTGGAAGAAAACCGGTGTCTCTGCTCCACCTTCATCACAGGATCCTTCCCGTACTTTCTCAGTTCCAGCTTTCCCTCCCTGTTGATAATAAAGAAACCTCCCAGAACCTGTGCCACATAAAACAGCATGTCCCGGCAGGTCTCAATATCATTTTCAGTATAAACAGAAAGCGTTACCCCGCCATTCGGCATGGCATCAATCTCCGCCCTCTTATTCGCAAACTCCACCTTGCACCGCTTACAGCACAAAGCAATAAAATCATAAGCAGTCCCCACAGTCTCAAACCCGTTGAAACTCTTATCAAACCGCAGCATAAAATCATAGACTTTCAGTTCCAGGCACTTTGCCAGCCGGTTCGCCTCACTGACCTCAAAAACTCCCATCGGCACATCTTCCACCGAACCATCCGCCAGCACCAGGTGAAACACCAGCGTCACCTGTGCATCCTCCAGCGTGTACCGATCAATATCACTCAGAAACGTGATCCCCATCTCCGCCGCATACACCATCCCCAGTTCAATCTCCGTACTCCCGCAGCACTGCCTGGAAATATACCCGGAGCCCTTTACAATCTCCTTCGCCCCGAACTCATACGTCATTCCGCCCTTAGTAATGATCGTACCCGTCCAGAAATATTTTCTTGTATTACTCCTGACTGCCCTCAGAAAAGCATCCGACACCGGATACATCCCACCACCTCCATTTCCCCACGAAAAAAGCACCTGCCAACTGAACGACTGATGCTATGTAACGTTATTGTTTTTACAAATTAGAAACTATAGACTTATTCGCACTATTTAAAAACGCAATGGTATTTCGGATTTTACAACATCAACATCTCTCTGATAATAATGTAATAACTCCTTTATCCCTTTCGTCGCAATATCAATTTGATTTGTTGGTCCAATAGTTATTCTTGTAATAAAATCGATGCTTTCTATCTCTTTTTTTATATACGGTATTACTATACTATTTTTGTTTCTAAAGCTGATTTCTTGTTTTTTATCAACAGCAAACACAAATCGATATTCGTTCTCCCCTTTAAAACAACTTCTTTTAAAAAACATACTATACAGTTCACATATAATTGACATATGCGAAATGAGTATTTCGTACTCTCTAGCTTGTAATTTATTAATCTCCTCTAAAGATTTTATATTTCCAAAATCAGCAACACCTATGATCTCGTCACAAAACGTTCTCTTTAAACATTCTTTTTGTGATTCAAAATCATAATTCACCAAACCGTCCCACATAATACTATGATTCAAATTTTCTCTAAATTTTGCAAAATCAATCTCTATATTGATGCCATCATAATTGGAATAATTCGACCACAACAATTGGCTATCCTTATTATGAGAGAAAGAACAGATATAATACGAATCTGACAAGGCATTTCCTCTAATACTTTCCTTTATATATTTTTTTACGTCCTGGATTACTTCTGATTTTACATTTTCTTCTCTCAAAACTACTGCACATACATCCTCTGCAACTGTGAGTTCATCCATATCATTTAAATAATCCCATTTTGTAACCCATAATTCTTTTCTAGAAACAATATTAATTAATGCGTCAATTGTTGTATAATGATATATCTTCTCGCCCTCTTCCATTTGAGCTATACGGAGCATATCTTTGTTATAATGCATATACTTACCTCCATTTTATAAATCAGCATTGCACAAGCAAAAATGCCATTATGCAATAAATAAAACGATACTTTTTCTTATAAATAATATTTTTTATGACTGTACTCTTAATCTGATACTCCAAGTATAGCACCATCCTACATCTCCTTCAACGTAAATCTAACCGTCCACAATCCCTTATAACTGGTATCCTTTTTCAGCTTCGCCTTATACCCCGTCACATACATCTCTGCCAGTTTCAGTTCCACTGTCTCCACATCAAAATACTGCACGCTGATCTTATCCAGCTTCGCATACCCTGCCAGCTTCTTAAGCCACTTCGCTGTAACAGAAAACGACACCGGGATCCGCGCAACACCATGCCGCACCACATCCCTCTGTGTCGTCCCCGCCTCCGTCTCACCGCCGGAATCCGCTTCCACATCCTCCAGCTCCACCTCATAAGAATCCGGAAGTGGCAGGTTCTCCCCGTCAAACACAAGATACTGAAAAAATGCCATTCTATCTACCTCCGCTCCTCAGACTCATTCTTTGCTGTGCCGTCACGATCACCTCATCCAGCAGCTGGTTTCCCAGATAAACCGGAATCACCAGATCCCCCTGCTGTTCTTTCTGATCACCCAGCACATCCTTCAACGCCGCCACAATACCGGCTGTCAAATCTGCACCACCGGACGTTCCCGTACCGGTCATCACACCACTGTCTGCCACAGCCATCTGCGGCGAAATCACCATATCCGCAGCCGCACTGTTCACAGCCGCCTTTACCATGCCCCTGCTCTTCTCAATGCCCTCAGCCAGACCACTCATAAAGTCCGGCATCCAGCTCTCGAAATCCGTCAGAGGCCCTTCATCCGGCACTGAGAAATGCAGATGGGAACGGATCGTATTTGCCACATCCGTCACAGCATTGGCAACTGCGCCAATACAGCTCCGGATACCATTCACAATGCCATTGATGATATCCGCACCCCACCGCCATCCGGCAGATGCAAGGCTTGTAATATAATTCACCGCATTTCCCAGTCCATCCCGGATCGTATTATAAATACCGGAAATCGTACTCCGGATCCCGGACCACATGGCGTTAAAAGCACCGTAAACTGTATTCTTAATCCCGTTTACCACAGAAGAAATGGTATTTCGGATTCCATTCCACACGGAATTGACAGTACCCCTGATTCCATTCAGCACAGTAGAAATAATTGTCCGGATTCCATTCCATACCGTAGAAATCACCGTCCGGATCGTATTCATCACCGTAGTGATAATTGTTCTGATTCCATTCCACGATGTCTGCAAAAATGTCCGGATCCCATTCACCACATTCGTAATAACAGACTTAATCCCATTCCAGACAGAACCAAGAAATGCTGAAACCGCATTCCACACCGCCATAACCGTTTCCCGGATCCCATTCCACGCCCCCACAAGGAAAGTAGAAATTGCAGTGACAACCGTTGTGAACAGTGTCTTAATCCCAGCCCACAGACCGGAAAAGAAATCACGGATGCCATTCCATACAGCCACCGCCGTATTCCGGATCCCGTTCCATGCAGAAACCAGAAACTGGGAAACCGCCGTCCATACCTGGACAGCTACTTCCTTAATCTCATTCCACAGCCTGATCCAGAACTGCCGGAACTCCTCATTTGTATTCCAGAGATAAATAAATGTCGCCACTAAAGCTGCAATGGCAGCGATCACAATGGCGATCGGATTTGCCATCATCGTGGGACTCAGCGCCGCAAAAGCACCCTTCACTGCGCTGATCGCACCGGCAAGCTTCGGTGCCCATGTCATGATCGTTCCAATGGCCGAAAGGGTCTTGCCTATGATGATCAGCACAGGTCCCAGAGCCGCAGCCAGAAGTGCAACGATCATGATCACACGTTTCACCCCGTCCGGCATGGCATTCAGCACATCCACCATTCCCTGCAGTCCGGAAACAATACTCCGCACCGCAGGCATCAGCAGATCCCCGAAAGAGATCGCCAGCTCCTGAAGCTGTGACTTCAGAATAGTCAGCTGCCCTTCCAGATTATCCTGCATGGTATCCGCCATGTTCTTTGCCGCATCCTTGCAGTTATTCACCGCCCCGGACACCTTTTCAATATCCTCCGGCCGCATTCATCAGTGCAAGGAACCCTGACATTGCATTCTTTCCAACCAGAGCCTCCGCATTATTTGCCTTCTCAGCTTCCGTCATTCCTGCAAAAGCTCCCCTGCAGTCAGCCAGAATTGCAGACAGGCTCCGCATGGAACCGTCCGCATTCGTGGTAGCAATGGTCACATCCCCGATCGCCGCACCCGACAGCTTCACATCCCCGGTCAGGTTGGTCATGATGGAACGCATGGAAGTACCCGCCTGGGAAGCCTTGATACCTGCATTTCCCATCAGACCGATCGCTTCTGCCGTGTCCTCAACCGAGAATCCCAGTGCCCCGCAACCGGCGCACAATACTTGAACGTCTCGCCCATCATGGACACATTGGTATTGGCATTACTGGAAACAGCCGCCAGCACATCTGCAAAATGTCCCGAATCCGCTGCCGTCAGCCCAAAAGCCGTCAGCGCATCCGTCACAATATCAGAAGTCGTTGCAAGGTCTTCCCCGGATGCCACAGCCAGATACATAACGCCTTCAATACCGGACAGCATATCCTCCGTCTTCCATCCGGCCATTGCCATGTAATTCATGGCATCCGCCGCCTCAGTCGCAGAGAACTTTGTCTTGGCTCCCATCTCCCTGGCCTTATCCCGGAGGCTGTCAAAATCAGATCCCGTTGCCCCGGACACAGCCGCCACCCTGCTCATCGCAGAGTCAAAATCAGCGGCAGTTTTCACCGCCACCGTTCCAAGCCCTGTCACCACTCCCGTCACAGGAAGCAGCTTCTGCCCAACAGAAGAAATCTTGTTTCCAACCGTCTGCAGCTTTTCACCGGTTGCCCCGATTTTCTGCAGGGCAGTCGCAGACTGGTTCGCCTGCTCTTCCAGACTCCGCAGTCTCTGTTCCGTCTCAACAATCTCCCTCTGCAGGGCATCATACTGGTCCTGGGAAATCGTCCCGTTCCGCAGTGCCTCATCCGCCTGCTGCTGTGCAGTCTTCAAAATCTCCAGCTTTTCCCTTGTTTCAGAAACCGCCTGTGCCAGCAGCCTGTGCTTCTGTGCGATCAGCTCCGTATTCCCCGGATCCAGCTTCAGAAGCTTCTCCACATCCTTCAGCTGGCTCTGCGTATTCCTGATCTCCGTATTAACCCCTTTCAGGGCAGTCTGCAATTTCGTGGTATCGCCGCCAATCTCGACAGTGATCCCCTTAATTCTGTTCCCTGCCATACGGCTCACCCCCTAAATCCCATAATAAAGGCACAAAAAAAGCACCTGCCATCCTGACAAATGCTTTCATCATTATTTTTATTTTTTTCTTTCCTGAAACCTGGAACTTTAAATATGCTTTATAAGTTTTTTCCAATATTTTCAAGTTCTTTTATAGAATCCTTGTTTTTTGCAAGTTCATCACTGGCTGTTGCATAATATGATTTTTGGAAAATCATATCCCATGAAAGATATTTCGCCATGCAATCGAACTGTTTGTCAATTAACTCATACTGGATACTGTCCACCGGGGATCCTCCCACAACGATTGTTCCAACTTTTTTATTTTTCAGCTGCAAACCGCGGCAGTAGCACTTATCAATAATAAGTTTCAACTGCGCAGACATTCCCCACCAATATACCGGAGTAGCAAAAAGAATCACATCTGCAGCAGTAATTTTATCAATCGTGGGATTTGTATCATCCTGATCAATACATCCTTTATAACATTGACAGGCCCCACATCCCTTACAAGGTGCTATATGAAGTCTGTCTGGTTGGATGATTTCAATCTCATTCTTTTCTGATGCCCCTTTTATAAATGCGTCAATCGCCGTCAGCGTGTTTCCCCTTCTGGCACTTCCGTTAATAATCACAATTTTCATGTATGTTTCCTCCAGCTTCTGATTTCATGAAATCATTATACCTTTTTTCGCTTATCCTGTCATCACA
>OJSH01001014.1_pt1 | contig 27661 bp, 22 predicted proteins | sample 1599441 | NCBI WGS metagenome assembly OJSH01 (sample SAMN04168658, study PRJEB22393) | human gut metagenome | biome: human gut microbiome; feature: stool | host: Homo sapiens | collected 2014-03-24 | reverse complement strand
GGCAGGACTGCTTGCCTGGGGAGTCCAGTGGCTCGGTCTGATGCGCAGCACCGACCTGTTCCGGGGTGTGCTTCTGAGGGCCCATACCGGCTGCACGCTTCCGGCCTGTATTCTGCTGGCGGTGCTCATAACAGGAATGGGGGCCCTGATCCCGCTGAACAGGCTGTTCCACGCCAGCCCGGGGGAACTGATCAAAGGAGGTACAGATACCAGTGATTGAACTGAAAGGAATTGTCAGGGAATACCGCAATGGCGATGTTGTGACGCCGGCGCTGACCGGAATCGACCTATGCATCGGGAAAGGAGAGTTTGCGGCGGTGATGGGCGCTTCCGGTTCCGGCAAGACGACGCTGCTGCACATCATGGGCTGCATGGACGCCCCCACCAGCGGAATCTACCGGCTGGACGGGGAGCATCTGGAACGGGCGTCAGAGAAGCGTCTCTCGGCGATCCGGGGACAGAAGATCTCCTTTGTCTTTCAGCATTTTGCGCTGCTGGAGGACTGCACCGCTGCCGAGAATGTGGCGCTGCCTCTGCTCCGGCAGCGGATGTCGGGGGCAGAACGCAGGGCGACGGTTCTTGCGGCGCTGGAACAGGTGGGCATTGCGGATCTGGCCCACCGGAAGCCGTCGCAGCTCTCGGGCGGACAGAAGCAGCGCACTGCCATCGCCCGGGCGATGGTGTGCGGGGCGGATATTCTGCTGGCAGATGAGCCCACCGGCAACCTGGACTCCGCCACCAGCCTGGACGTGATGGGACTCCTGAAGGTCACCGCCCAGAAGTTCAGCCAGACCATCGTCATGATCACCCACAACGAGGAGCTGGCCCAGATGGCGGACCGGATCATCCGCATCGAGGACGGGCGGATCGTGGTGCGGGGGTGAGCGCCATGATGAAGGTATCCAACGGCAAGACCATCCGCCGTCTGGGCTGGCGGTCCATGAAGGCGGCCAGGACCCGCAACCTCATCGCCGTTCTCGCCATCGCCCTGACCACGGTGCTGTTCACGTCCCTCTTCACCATCGCCATGTCCATCAACGACGGGTTCCAGCAGTCCAACTTCCGTCAGGTGGGCGGCTTCTCCCACGGCGGATTCAAGTACCTGACGGAGGAACAGTTTAACAATCTGAAGGATGACCCCCTCATCGACCAGTGGGGAATGCGGCGGTTTATCGGAATGCCCACGGAGGTGCCGTTCAACAAATCCCACGTGGAGGTCAGCTACGCCGACGCCAATGAAGCCCACTGGATGTACTGCGACCCGGTGGAGGGCCGTCTGCCCCAGGAGGGCACCGACGAGGCCGCTACCGACACCCACGTGCTGGAGCTGTTGGGGGTGGAGCCGGAGATCGGCGCCAGGTTCACCATCTCCTTTGACGTGGACGGCCATACCACCACCCAGACCTTTACCCTCTGCGGCTGGTGGGAGTATGACGAGGCAATTGTGGCCAACCACATCCTGATTCCGGAGAGCCGGGCGGACGCCATTCTGGACGAGGTGGGAACCGTCCCGCCCGGAGAGGATGGCATGACCGGTTCCTGGAACCTGGATGTGATGCTGAAAAGCGGTTCCCGCCACATTGCGAACGATATCGCTCAAATTCTGGAAAATCACGGCTATCAGGATCAGAGCGCCGGAGCGCCGGATTATATCCACACTGGCGTCAACTGGGGCTATACCGGCGCCCAGCTCAGCGACAATCTGGACCCCTCTGTGGTGATTGCTGTGGCCGCCATGCTGCTGCTCATCATCTTCACCGGCTATCTCATCATCTACAACGTGTTCCAGATCTCCGTCACCAACGATATCCGGTTCTATGGCCTGCTGAAGACCATCGGCACCACGCCCCGGCAGCTGCGGCGGATCATCCGCCAGCAGGCGCTGACGTTGTCCCTGGCGGGCATCCCCCTGGGGCTGGTGCTGGGTTGGTTGATCGGCGGCCAGCTGACGCCGGCCATTGTGTCACAGCTGAACGGCGTGGTGCCCATGACCTCCGTGAGCCCGGTGATCTTCATCGGCGCGGCGCTGTTCTCTCTGGTGACGGTGCTGCTCTCCTGCCGGAAGCCCGGCCGCATCGCCGGCAAGGTCTCTCCCATCGAGGCGGTGCGCTACACCGAAGGCGGCGGCATCAAGCGCAAGACGAAAAAAGGCCGCAGGGGCGTGTCCCTGCTGTCCATGGCCTGGGCCAACCTGGGCCGCAGCCGGGGCAAGACCGCCGTCACCGTCACGTCCCTGTCTCTGGCGGTGGTACTGCTGACAGTGACGGTGAACTTCACCAACGGCTTCGACATGGACAAGTACGTGTCTCATTTCGCATCCAGCGACTTCATCGTGGCGGACGCCGGCCAGTTCCAGACCGGCGGGGACATCTTCAACACGGATATGGGCATCCCCCAGTCCGTCATTGACGAGATCAATGCCCAGGGCGGCATTACCGACGGCGGCGTGATCTACGGCAAGACGTTCGATGCCCTGGAGTACGTTACCGAGGACTGGTTCCGGCAGAACAAGGAGCACTTCTATACCCAGGAGCAGATGGACAATCTGATCCGCCTGACCGGGCGGAACGAAGAGGGCCTGCTGGCCGACCGGATCCAGCTCTCCGGCATGAGCGATTTCGCATTGGACCACCTGACGGTACTGGAGGGAGACCTGTCCAAGCTCTATGAGGACGGCGGGCGGTATGTGGCCGCTGTGTACAGTGATGATGATTACGGCAATCCGGAGATGGACTCCCACTGGGCCCGGCTGGGGGACATCGTCACCGTCCGGTACGTGGAGGAGACGGAGTATGTAGATCCGGACACCGGCATCGCCTACGCCAGCCCGGAGGACGTGCCCGCCAGTGCCAACTATGTGGCGCAGCCGGTGAAATACCGGGATGTGGAATACGAAGTAGCCGCCCTGGTTGCCGTGCCCATCTCTCTCAGCTACCGCTACTACGGCGCGGACGAGTTCATCCTGAATGACCAGACCTTCATGCAGGACAGCGGCACAGACAGCGTGATGTACTACGCCTTTGATACCACCGACGAGGCCAACGGCGCCATGGAGAAGTTCCTGGCAGACTACACAGAGAACGTGAATCCCCAGTTCGACTATGAGAGCAAGGCGCTCTACGCATCGGAGTTCGAGGGGATGCGCTCCATGTTCCAGCTGTGCGGCGGGGCCCTCAGTTTCATCGTGGGGCTGGTGGGCGTGCTGAACTTCTTCAACGCCATCCTCACCGGCATCATCGCCCGCAAGCGGGAGTTCGCCGTGCTCCAGTCCATCGGCATGACCGGCAAGCAGCTCAAGACCATGCTGGTGTATGAGGGGCTGCTCTATGCCCTGGGGGCGGCGGGGATCTCCCTGGTGCTGACCCTGATTTTCGGCCCGGTGGCCTTCAAGGCGGTGGGGAGCATGTTCTGGTTCTTCACCTACCGCCTGACGCTGACCCCGTTCCTGATCGTGGCCCCGGTGTTCGCCCTGCTGGGCGTCCTGGTTCCCCTGGCGGTGTACCGCTCCGTCTCCAAGGCCACCATCGTGGAACGGCTGCGGGAGGTGGACTGATCCCCAGGGACCACTTTCCCGCAAAACAGCGGCACGGCTCTCAAGAGCCGTGCCGCTGTTCAAGTTCTTTGGCAGTATCCAGCTTTCAAGGCAGGTCCCGCTTGTATTTTTGGGGGGATTAGACTATACTGTAAAATTGAAAACCCAGAGAGAAGGTGCTATATGGAATCTGTTAAAATCGGCTCTGTCGGCCTGGGCCGTCTGGGCTACGAACATGCAAAAAACTTAGCCGCATCCATTCCCGGCTGCGTCCTCCACGCCATCTGTAACGTGGATACCTCCCGTCTCCGGGCGGTGGCAGAGGAATTGGGCGTTCCTCATACTTACACCGATTTTGCCGCCATGTGCGCCGATCCGGAGTTGGACGGCATCGTCATCGTCTCCCCCTCTTTTCTTCATGTGGAGCAGATCAAAATTGCCATGGAGCACGGCAAGCACGTTTTCTGTGAAAAGCCTCTGGGCACCAATGTGGCTCAGTGCAAGGAAGCTGAAAAGGTTGTTGAGGCCCATCCGGAACTGGTGTTCCAACTGGGCTTCATGCGCCGGTTTGACCCCTCCTATGCTGAGGCCAAGCGCCGTGTGGACGCCGGTGAAATCGGCAAAGTGGTGCTGGTCCGCTCCTGCACCCAGGATCCCCGCAGCACCATTGAATCCACACTGAAATTCCTCCCCCACTCTGGCGGCCAGTTCCTGGACATGTGCGTCCACGATCTGGATCTGATCCGCTGGTTCACCGGCTCTAACATCCGTAACGTCTGGGCCATCGGTGGTGTCTTTGAGTTCGACCTCTGTCGGGAACTGCATGACACAGACAATGCCGCCGCCATGGTCCAGTGCGAAAACGGCGCCATGGGCTTTCTCTTTGCCAACCGCACCCATGCAGCAGGCTGCAATGTAGAGACGGAAATCGTCGGAACCCACGGCACGCTGCGCATCGCCCCCGTGGGCGCCCGGAACCTGCTGCAGGTCGTGGATGAGCATGGTGCGCGGCAGGAGTACTATCCGGACTTCATGTCCCGCTGGCACACCGCTTTTCTGGCTGAGATGCAGGCGTTTACGGACCACATCCGTACCGGCACACACCCTGCGGACCTGACGGTCTACGACGGCACCGCTGTATCCGAGGCGGCCTATCGCTGCAAGGAATCCTTTGAGACCGGCAAAATGCTCCCCATCCGCTGAGCCGCACTGCAAAAGTAATACTTCTTCCAACGCAAAAGCAGGAGGATCGTCCCGGAACTCCGGGGGATCCTCCTGCTTTTCAAATGGCATACAGGCCCCGTTATATCTGTCTCTTACCGGCGCCCGCCGCTGCGGAAGGAGCCTCCGCCAAAGCCGCCGCGACGGCCGCCGCTGCCCCGGAAGGTCCCTCCGCCGAGACTGCCCCGGGACCCTCCGGCACTCCCGAAGGAGCCTCCGCCGAACATGCCTCCCCGGCTGCCGCCGAAGCCGCCCCCGCCGAATGTTCCGCCGGAGGGCGGCCGGCGCGGTGGCTTTGGCGGTCTTGGAGGACGGGGTGGCCTGGGCCGCTGGGGCCGTCCCCAGAAGATGGGGTAGTACAGCACCGTGGGCCGTCCCATACCGGGCCGCAGATACCGCCGGCGGTAGCGGGAGTACCGCATTCCGTCCAGGATCACCCACAGCACCAGCAGCACCACTAGCAGCACCACAACGCCGCTCACCAGGGACCCAAAGGCCGGCGCCACATAGCCGTGGGTCTCCGTATAGTAGTACCCGCTGCCGCTGGAATAGGTCTCCCGGACGGCAGGGATATACCCCTCCCGGATCGTGACGCCGTAGAAGTCGGCAAACCAGGCGATGAAGGCATCAAAAGTCGCCTTCACACCGGCGTCGTACTCCCCGGCAGCGAAATCATTCTCCAGGTAATAGGACTGCAGACTCATGAAATCGTCCGCGTGGCTCTCCAGCCCGGTCCCCACCACCACGCAGTAGTCGCCCATCAGGCCGCTTTGGGAGATGTTGTCCAGCGCCAGCAGCATCACCACGCCGTTGTTCCGCTCTGCGGAGCCTACGCCATAGCTGTTCCCCAGATCCGAGGCATAGTCCATGATGTCCGCGCCGCCAGTGGAGTTCACCACACTTACCAGGATCTGGGCCCCGGTCTGGGCAAACAAGGAGGCGTTCATGGCGTCGATATGCTCCATGGTCTCATCCGTCAGCACCCCGGCGTAGTCATATACATACGTATAGGACCCCACAATGGCGGTGGACGCCTGGCCTCCGGTGTCCGGCTTCTTGGCCTGCCCAATCACCACCCCGGCCACGATGGCTAAAATCAGCACCACCGCCGCCACGGCCCGTTTCTGAAAAAACTTCATAAGCGTATGTCCTCTCCGTCCCTTCCCTGTAAGCGGGAAAGGGGGCTAAGGGAAAGCCTCCGGTTTTCCCCAGTTCTTCCGCCATTGGCGAAAGAAGAAATTTGAATCATTTTCGCCGCAGCGTGTACGTGGCGAAACTACCTTGATCCAAGCGCCCCGGGCGCGTTCACCAGTCCGCAGACTGGTGGGGATTCCAAAGGGGGATCCTGCTCTCCCTTTAATTTCTCAGCTCCAACAGCTTTTGCTTCAGCTCGCCCTCGATGCGGCCCAGCTCCGCCTCGGCGGCCCTGCGCTTCTGGGCGCCCTCCCGCTGGATGTTCAGCACCTCGTCCAGCGTGGAGATCAGCTGCTGGTTGGTGTGCTGCAGCGTCTCAATGTCCACCACGCTCCGCTCTGCCTCCTTGGCGGTCTCAATGGTGCCCATCTTCAACAGATCCGCGTTCTTTTTCAGCAGCTCATTGGTCATCTCCGTCACGGCGCTCTGGGCCGCCGTGGCGGCTGTGCTGGCACTTTCCAGCACGCGGGCCACGAACTGCTCGTACAGGGTGCGGCCCGGTTGCAGGGATGCGTCGGCGATCGGGGGCTCATCGGGCGCATGGGCGGGGATGAATTTGCCGTGCTGCTCATTGAACAGGCGGAAGGGGATGTGCTCCGGACGGCCGAATGCATTCTTGAGGCGATCCGTGCCCCATTTCCGCTGCAAGAGGGAGAGGCCCGCATCAGCTCGTCCGTGGGTGTCGCGTTTCATTCGCTGGAGGCCGCTACCCCCGCTCGCCTGCTCAAGAACGCCGATGTCGCCATGTATCGCGCTAAGGGTGAAGGGCGGGATCGGCTGTGGCGCTATCGTCCGTCAACGTTCAGCGATAGCGGATATGGTCGAGTGTTTTAGCGGGTAGGCGGTGACCCTGTCGGTAAAGTCCTTTTTTGATGTCCGGCTATGCTGAAAAAGCCCCGGAGTGACGGCTCCGGGGCTTTTTTCGATTAGGGGAGGCAGCGCTATCGGGAGTAGGCAGCATTGCTTGGCGTCATCCTTCTTTATAGAAGGAGGGCGGCGTTTCTCCATTCCGGCACACCATCCCGGCAGGGAATGGCTTCCCCGCAAAGAGAGAACAGGCTTGGCGTTGCGGCCTGCCTCCTTTGTGCGCACTGAGGTCCCGCCCCGATTGGGGAGGGGCTGTTCGACACTCCGTTCCGGGCGTTATTTCGCGGCGGACGCGGCGGCCTCGCCAAGGCGGGCGAGGATATAGTCACGCATGGCGGGATCATCTTCCTCAAGGTTGAGGCAGCAGGCATCCTTCCCCATGAGCCCGGACGGGACGAAGTCGCCCAGTTCATCGGGATCGTTGACCATATCCGCGTAAAAGCAGACGGAAAGCCAGCGGGCTTCGGGTTCGTCGTCCACCACGTCCACGAGCACGAACAGCGGGCGTTCGTCGTTCTTGGCATTGGCGGCACGCAGGGAGTAGCTCACGCCGGGGCGGGCCTTGAAATCAAAGCGCACGTCCGGGGTGGTGAGCAGGAAATCCTTGAAGCGGACGAAGGCGTCCTTCGCGTTGTTGGGGTCGGTCGTCCAAGTCTCGAGGAAGGTTGCCAATTCGTTGGGGAGCTGTGCTTGCGACATTGAAAGCATCCTTGTTGCGATCTGAAGGAAAGGGCCGTTTTGTGTGGCAGTGTCGCACAATCCGCCGATAGAATCCAGCGGAACGCCGTTTCCGGTTTGGGATTACGGAAGGGAAGGCCGGATGAAGGCGTTTGTGTGCCTCTTCATGTTGTCCGTACCGGTCAGTTGAGGAACATACGGATCATCTGCGGGGGCAGATCCGCTTCCCAGTGGCCGGTGAAAACGGCGGCTGCATAGCCGATCAGGAGGATGAGCAGCGTCCCGGCGGCGATGCCCCATGCCGGAAGGCGGAGGGCTCCGGTCCCGTAGCCGAACCGTATGTCGAGGCAGCGGGAGGGGCAGGCGCTTACGCATTCCGTACAGCCCATGCACTCGGGGCCGGAGAGTCGTTTGCGCTCGTCGACGGGAATCCGCGACGGGCAGGCCGCGGCGCAGCGCCCGCAGCCGGAGCAGGAGGCGGGGTTACGGTTGACCGCCATCGGTGAGAGCAGCGATAGGAGGCCGAGCAGGGCGCCGTAGGGGCAGAAGCCCCGGCACCAGAAACCCGGCAGGAAGATCGAGCCCAGAACCATGACGACGATCACTCCGAGGGTCAGCGTCCCGGGGGCAAGGAAATACTGGAGCATCTTGATGTCGGCGACGAGGTTGTAGGGCGATTTGAGGAACCATTCGATGCTGGGGAGGTCCATGCTGACCACGAAGCTGTACAGGATGGCGGCAAGAAGCACGTATTTGGGCGCGGAGAGGAGCCATTCGAGCCGCCTTCCGGGGCGGCAGCTCACGCCAAGCCGTGTCCCCAGACGGGCGAGGAGGCCGGAGAGCCAGCCGACGGGGCAAAGGTAGCCGCAGAACCCCCGGCGGCACAGGATGGCCGTACACAAGGCGACAAGCAGGATGGTCAATCCCGCGGGATGGATGGGATCGTATTGCCCGGTGAGCAGGAAACGCTTGAGGCCGAGCAGGGCGCTCAGGGGGAGGAAGGCTTCCGCGGCGGCGGGGCGGGGGACGAATGCGCCGTTTCCGGATACCCCTTGGGCATACTCATGGAGCCGCCACGCGACCCAGGAGAGAAAGAGGACGAAACCAAGCTGGATAAGGCGGTGCAGGCGCGCCGAAGAGAAAGGATGCATGAAAATACTCCAAAAAAGGGAACGGTCCGAAAGGATGCCGGAATTCCTGTCGATCTTGCGGGCCGCTTTGTCAACAGTCGAAACATCCGGCTGGAGGGGGGAATCCGAGGTCTCGCGGGGCAACATCCCCAAAGATTTTTTCTTTTTTATTATCCACTGAATTATTAAGAAAAATCTTGGAAAGAGCGCGAATGTTACAAAAGAATGACAAAGAAGAGGCCCGTTCCTCTATTCCCAACAAAAAGATTTCAGATTAGTATAATTCTCGCTATCGAACGGGGCTTGCCTTTCGCTTCCTGATAGTTTTTATCCTCTTTCGGCTGAGGAATGACGTAAGAGAGACATGGGGGTGTCCGTCAATCCCGGCCGAACTCCGTTTATGCCGTACGCCGTTTTCACAGGGGTGAAACGGAATGGAAATGAACCGGTTCCCAGCATTGTTGTGCGTTTCCGGTTCTCAGAGTGATGTTGCGGAGGAGGGCGCACAGGCGCGAAAGGCAGGAGATCTCCCCATGCGGCACGTCAGGAATGTTTTTCCTCACGAAAACGCAGCCGGGGAGAAATGTTCACATTCGAACCGTAAAAAGGTGGAGAAACATGAAACGTGCATTGGCCTTGCTCATCGCTTGCGGTCTGTTGCTCGGCGTTACCGCGACTTCCAGCTTCGCGGCCGACAAAGTTGTCATCAAAATGGCCGGTATGAAGCCCGACGGGGAACCTGAAACCCTCGGTATGCGTAAATTCGGTGAAATCCTGAAGGAACTGTCCGGCGGCAAATACGACGTGCAGGTGTTCCCGAACAGCCAGCTCGGCAAGGAAGACGCCTACATCGCCAGCACCCGCAAGGGCATCATCCAGATGTGCGCCACCGGAACCCAGACGTCCGCCATCCAGCCTTCCATGGCCATGCTCGAAACGCCCATGCTGTTCGACGACTACGCCCACGCCCGCCGTGCCATGAACGGCGGCAAGACGTTCGAACTGATCACCAACGGCTTCACCGAAAAGTCCGGTATGCGCGTGCTGAACGCCTTCCCCCTGGGCTTCCGCCATTTCTACACCAAAAAGCCGGTGGCGACCATCGACGACATGAAGCACCTGCGTATGCGCGTGCCGAACATCCCCTTGTACATCAACTTTGCCAAGGAATGCGGCATCAGCGGCCAGCCCATGCCTTTCGCCGAAGTGACCGGCGCGCTTGATCAGGGCGTTATCGACGGCGGCGACAGCCCACTGTCCGATATCGTGAGCATCAAGATGTACGAGACCACGCCTGAGATCACCCTCACCGGCCACCTGCTCGTCATCCACTCCCTGTACATCAACGAAAAGTTCTACCAGTCCCTGCCCGAACAGGACAAGAAGTGGATCGACGAAGCCGCCAAGCGTTCCGCCGACTACGTGTGGGATCTCGTGGAAAAGGTCGATGCGGACGCCGTGAAGACCATCACCGAAGCCGGCGGCCATGTCAGCGAACCTTCCCCCGAACTGCACAAGTTCATGCAGGACGCCGGCAAGCGCAGCTGGAAGCTTTTCTATGACACCGTCCCGAATGCCAAGGAAATCCTTGACAGCGCGGACTCTTATCGTCAGGCGAAGTAACGTTTGCGTTCTCAACAGGGCTTCCGGCGCAGGCCGGAGGCCCTTTTTTTCCCTCAAGCCCATGTCTGTCGCATGGGCCCGACCATCACGCCCAGGGGTACATCATGAGCAGTGAAAACAAACCGGTCATGCCGCCGGAACGTATAGAGGAAACCGAAACCGAGGAGGAGATCCGCCGGGAAGAAGCCGCGAAAGGCAAAGGCGAACGGGCCTTTGAAGTCTTTTGCGCCGCTATTTTCTTGGGGATGATCGGCCTCGTGTTTTTCAATGCCTTCCTGCGGTACGTGTTCCGCTCGAGCTTTGCGCCGAGTGAGGAATGGGCCCGGTTCCTTTTCATCTACATCACGTTCATCGGCGGCATTGAAGCTTTTTACCGGCACAAGCACATCGCGGTGGACATGTTCGTCAACATGATCAGCGGCGCGTCGCGCAAGGCCGTGGACATCGTCGCCTCCCTGTTCATGCTTGCGGCTCTGGTGCTGCTGCTTTTCGGCGGTATTTCCGTGGTGCTCCAGACGCTGGACACCTATTCCGTCGCTACCGACGTGAATATGGCCTTCATCAACGGGACGCTGCCCGTCATGGCCTTTGCCGCGATCATCATCCACCTGCGGGACATCGTGCGGCTGATCCGCACGCCCGCCGGCGAGTTCAACACCGCGCCCAAAACGGAATAGGGGAGAGAACATGGAACTTGTCGTCTTTTTGGTCAGCCTGTTCGGCTTCCTCGCGTTGGGCATTCCGATCGCCATCGTGCTTGTCCTGTGTTCTATGGTCCTGATGTATTACGGCGGCATGTGGGACAGCATGTTCGTCATGATCATCCCGCAGTCCATGCTGGACGGCGCGAACAACTATCCCTTGATGGCCATCCCCTTCTTCGTGTTCGCCGGTGAAATCATGACCGAAGGCGGCCTGTCGAAGCGGGTGGTCAAGCTTGCGCAGCTCATCATCGGCCGCGTCCGCGGCGGCCTCGGCTATGCCGCCATCGTGTCCAGCGTGATTTTCGCGGGTCTGATGGGCAGTTCCGTGGGCGAAGCCGCTGCCCTCGGCAGCCTGCTCCTGCCCATGATGGCGCAGGCTGGGTATAAGCCCGGCCGCGCGGGCGGCGTCATCGCCTCCGGCGCCATCCTCGGCCCCATCATCCCCCCGAGCACCAACTTTATCCTGCTCGGCGCGACCGTGGGCCTCTCCATCACCAAGCTGTTCATGATCGGTCTGGTCCCTGGCCTGATCATCGGCCTCTGCCTGATGGTCACATGGTTCTTTATCGTCCGCATTGACGGCTATAAGGAAAAGATCGAGTTCAAAAAGGGCGAAGCCTCGAAGATCGTCCGGGACGCCATGCCCGCATTCATGATGCCCGTGCTGCTGCTTGGCGGCATCCGGTTCGGCGTCTTCACGCCCACGGAAGGCGGCGCGTTCGCCTGCGTGTATGCCATTGCCGTGTGTACCCTGTATTACCGTGAGCTGACCTTCAAGGGCCTGCTCGCCGTGAGCGCCCGCGCGGCACGTACCACCTCCGTCGTCATGCTGATCGTGGCCACGGCCACGGCGGTGGGCTGGTTCATCACCTCGGCGCAAATCCCCATGCAGGTGGCGGAACTCTTCCAGCCGCTGGTGGATTCCCCGATCCTTCTGCTGCTTTCGATCAACGTCTTCCTGTTCCTTGCGGGCATGGTGATGGACCTGACGCCGAACGTGCTGATTTTCGCGCCGGTGTTCTATCCCCTGATCCAGCAGGCGGGCATCGATCCGTATTTCTTCGGGCTGCTGTTCATCCTGAACCTCGGCATCGGCGTCATCACGCCGCCCGTGGGCACGGTGCTCTATGTGGTCTGCGGCATCGGGAACATCAAGATCGGCAATCTGGTGCGGAACATGGCTCCCTTCCTTATCGTGGAAATGCTGGTGCTGTTCCTGCTTCTGTTCTTCCCCTCGCTGTCCATCGAACCCATGAAGTTCCTCATGAAGTAGCGGCGGGAAACCAGGTAACTAAAGGGCGGGCTTGCGGGCCTGCCCTTTTTTTGTACGTGGGTGAGGGGAGCGGAAGAGCGGGGGAGGCCGTGCGGCGGGAGTTCCTGCCGTGCGGAAGGCGGGAGTTGTTTGGGGATGGAGGGCGGGGAGTTGGCTTTCGGGCATGGCCGCATGAAGGCGTTTTCGGTGCGTGGGGGGGGAAAGGTGAAGTGTCGCGGCCCGGCGGGGCAGGTCTTCCTTGCATACACGGGATGGGGGGGAGCGGTGCCCGTTGCGGAGAACCGGGAAATACGGCAAGGAAAAAGATATGATTTTCAGCGCGAGCCGTCGTACGGATATTCCCACCTATTACTCTGAGTGGCTTTGCAATCGGCTGGAGGCGGGCAACGTATGCGTGCGCCATGATGCGCGCCGCGTCACCCGGTATGTGTTCTCCCGCGAAGCCGTGGACTGCCTTGTTTTGTGGACGAAGAACCCGCTGCCTTTGCTGGATCGGTTGGCGCTGCTGCGTGGCTGGCCTTGTGTGTTCCAATTCACGCTGACGGGGTATGGGCAGGGTGTGGAGCCGGGGCTTCCGGATAAGCGGCAATTGGTCGAAGCTATGAAGCGGCTGTCGGAAGCTTTTGGGAGCGAACGGGTGATCTGGCGGTATGATCCCATCTTTTTCAGCGGGGCCTATTCCCTTTCATGGCATGTACGCTGTTTTGATGCGCTGACGGAACGGCTTGAAGGCGTTACGCGTACGTGTGTCGTCAGCTTTCTGGATATGTACCCGAAGCTCCGCCGCCGGATACCGGCTCTTGGGCTCTGCGGGGACAGCGGGCAGGCTCGGAAGGGGTTGCTTGCCGCGTTTGCGGCGATGGCGGAGCGCAGGGGGATACGGCTTTCCCTGTGTGTGGAGGACGTGGATGTCCCCGGTGTCGTCCACGCGGGTTGCCTCAGCCGTGAGCTTGTCGAGCGGGTGGCCGGATGCCGCCTTGATGTCCGTCCCTCGCAACAGAGGGCCGGGTGCAAGTGTGTGGCGAGTGTGGATGTCGGCGTGTACGGCACCTGCGGGAACGGATGCCTCTATTGTTACGCCAACCAGGACGGCGTCCCCGTGGGGCGGGGCTCGGCGCTGCACGATCCCGCTTCGCCGCTGCTTGTAGGGAGGCTTTCCGCTGACGATGAAGTGGCGGATCAACGTTGCGCCAGCCTGAAGAGCCGCCAGTTCTCCCTGCTGTGATGGAAAGGAAGACAACGGTGGAGACGGGTCTGCCGCTTTTGTTTGTGTTTCGCCAATCCGCTTTTAGTACGGATGGAGCCATTGGTTTTTGCCGGATGCCGACGGATTGAGGAAAGGCTGGATATGGGGGAACCGGCGGTATGGCACTGGATGAAGCCGTCATTTTTGATAAAAAGGCTTTGAGGAGAGGAGCAAGACAAAGCAATCCATGCTATGCGGAAGTCATAAAGGAGCTTGTATGTTGTGTTTTCGGGAAACCGCCTTTGGGCGGGTGGGCATAGAGGACAAAGAGGGTTCCATCACGCGTCTTTATTTGCCGGGCCGGAGTGATGCCGTTTCGGAAGGTCCTGAAACGGCGCTGCTGGGCGAGGCGTTTGCGCAGTTGGAGGCGTATTTCGCCGGTCGGCGCAAAACGTTTGACCTGCCGCTGCGGTTTGATGAGGGAACGCCTTTCATGAAGCAGGTTTGGCAGGCCCTGTGTACGGTTCCCTATGCCCATACGGCAAGTTATAAAGATATCGCCGAAGCCGTCGGCAATCCGAAGGCCTGCCGGGCCGTGGGCATGGCGAACAACAGGAACCCCATTGCGATCATTGTCCCTTGCCATCGTATCATAGGCAGCACCGGTGCGCTTGTCGGCTACGGCGGCGGATTGGGTATGAAGGAACGTTTGCTTGAGCTGGAGCGTAGATATGGCCCCGCTGACTGAGCCGGCGTTCGCCCGGTTGCGTTCAGTGGACCCGGTGCTGGCCGAAGCCGCTGGTGATGCCGCTTTCGAGTTGGAAACGGATCTGTTCGCGGCGCTGGCAAAGGGGATCATGGAAAAGGGGGCATCCGATGCGTTCCCGTTCGCGTGGGCATCGTTGGCCGCACAGATTGGGGAGGTTTCCCCCGAGCGCGTGCTTGAGGCAGGATCGGCGTTGGAGGCCTTCGGGAAGAAAACGGCGAATGCATTGCTCGGCGCGGCGAAGGCGGTTCGCTCGGGAAAGATCGGCATGGAGCGCCTTGCCGCCCTGCCCGACGACGAGGCGGTGGGTGCCTTGTGTTCGCTGCGGTGCGTGGATGTGCGCCTTGCCGTGCGCGTATTGATCGGAGTGTTGCGGCGTCCCGACGTCCTGCGGTTCGACGACGAGGCTGTGCGGAGTGGCCTGATGCGGGTACATGGGCCGCGAAGCTGCACGCAGGAAGGTTTTGAGGCGTTTCGGGCCCGCCACGCGCCGTTCGGCTCGGCGGCGACGCTGTGCCTTTGGGAGAGCGAGGAGCGGCTGCGTCCCGTGTTCCCATGCGGCGGGGAGGCGCTCGACGCGCTGAAGCGCCGGGACAAACGGCTTGGGCGGGTGATCGAGCGGCTTGGACCGATAAGGCGCGGGGTGGAGCCGGATCTGTTTACGGCTCTCGTCGACAGCGTGATTGCACAGCAGATTTCCGGAAGGGCCGCGCAGACGATTTCCGACCGGCTGCACGTTTTGGTGGGGAACTTTACGCCGCAAGGCCTTGCGGAGGCTGACCCCTCACAGATCCAGCAGTGTGGCCTCAGTCAGCGTAAAGTTGGATATATACAGGGGATCGCCCGTGAAGTCGCCTCCGGTGCTCTGGATCTGGAGGCCCTGCGCCATGCCCCCGATGAAGAATTGATCCGGAAGCTTTCGGCCCTCAACGGCATCGGCGTGTGGACGGCGGAAATGCTCATGATTTTTTCGTTGTGCCGTCCGGACGTGCTCAGTTGGGGTGATCTGGGCATCCGGCGGGGCATGGCGTTGCTCTACGGGGACAGGGAGTTGACGCGGGAGCGCTTTGAGCGCCGCCGCAAGCGTTATTCCCCGTACGGGTCGGTCGTTTCGCTGTATCTCTGGTTGATTGCGGGCATGGAGGAAGCCTTGGCGGTAAAGCTCCCCAGAGGCTGATGCGTTGCGCTTTACGGAGAACGGGCACGGGATTGGCGTGGGGAACGTGTCTGGAGTTGTTCCGCGTTTCCTCTCCGCGTCCTGTTGTTTGAGCGCGCGGCCCCGTTGCGCCGTATGAGGTTGGTCGTAGCCACGGAGTGGCTAGGGACGGGAGAGGGGCTCCATTATCTGGCTCGGGCCGCCTCTCCTTGTTCCGTACTTGGATTACCGGATCATTTTTCCGATGAGTTCATGCATGGCCTTGTTTCCGGCGAGGATCGACCAGCGCAGATCAAAGGGCGAGCCGTCCAGATTGGAAATGCTGCCCCCGGCCTCGGTGACGAGCAGCGCGCCTGCGGCCATGTCCCACGGTTTAAGTTCGTCTTCATAAAAAGCGTCGAAGCGCCCGCAGGCCGTCCATGCGAGATCCAGTGCTGCGGCCCCGCAACGCCGTACCCCTTGGCAAGAAGACAGCACAGGACGCATTCGCTCCAGAATTTCATCCACGCGGCTGGCGATTTCATAAGGAAAACCGGTAGCTATGAGGGCATTCTCGCAGGCCGTCACGGATGAGACGCTGATGCGTTCCCCGTTGCGCCATGCCCCTTTTCCCTTTTCCGCAATAAAGCATTCGCGGAGCAGCGGCGCGTTGACGATGCCGAGCACAATTTCCCCGTTCAGGCGGTAGGCCACGGACGTGACGGTCAGGGGCAGGCCGTGGGCAAAATTGGTTGTGCCGTCCACGGGATCGATGATCCAGCAGGTATCCGGCAGGCTCAGATCTTCCGCGCTCTCTTCAGCGAGGAATCCGGCCTGGGGCGCCAGGGTTGCAAGGCGTTCTTTCAGGAATGCCTCCACAGCGATATCGGTTTCCGTTACGAGATCGATGCGCCCCTTATGGCGGATAGTGTGGGGATGGGCATGATTGGCGCCGATGATGGCGCCGCTTTCCTTGACGACGGCAAGGGCCTGCAAGGCCAATGGTGAAAGCTGTTCTGTCATGATGCTGAACGATCCGAAAAAAGTTGAAGAGACCGGAAGGAAGGTACGCCGGAACCTTCCGGATCGGAAGGGCCTAGAGAGGGGTGGCGGCTCTCAGTGACGGTTTTCCTCAAAGAAACAGGCCGCTGAGGAGAGAGCCCCGCGCCGTGAGCGCGGGGATTTCCCCTATCCGGAGAGAGGAACGGCCAAGGGGGGCCGCTTTGAAATGTCGTATCCAAAGGCAAGTTGCGCCGGAAAAGGCCGCGAACAGGGCGATACGCATGAAAGGCTTTGCAGGGAGGGCCCGCGCTGGCAGGTTTGGGGAAGAGGAGAAACGTGGTCTGCCTTTATCCGGACTCCTCCCCAGTACCCCTGCAAACTTCCAAAGCCTATCTGCCCTCGCGGGCCAAACAGCGTTTGCAGGGTTTGTATCCGTTGCTGCGGGCCTCTTCCGCGGATTTGAAACGCACCGTGCAGGCCTTGCAGTTGAAGTAACGGCAGCCGGATACGTGAAAGATCCGCGTCTTGGCGTTGCCGCTGTAGGAAGACGTGGCGGCGGTTTGGACGGGGACAGCCGCTTCTTTTGCTGGTTGGGCCGGAGCGGCGAAGGCCGGAGCCGTGAGCAGGAGTGCGGCGGCCAAAGAAGGAATGATTGCGGATAAGCAGGATCGCATGGAGCCTCCCTGGGGTTGACGATGGCATGTGTGTTCTTTTGTCAGAAAAATAAGAGACAGGGAAGAAGGATTGTGCTTAGTCTCTCGCCGGAGTGGCGTGTGGCCGTGAAAGCGCTGGAAGCGTGCCGGAAAACGAGACCCGAAAACATGTTATTCCGTGGATATCGTTATGAAAAAACGCATATTGACAAGTATTGAAAAATTTTCTAGCCTCGCCCAATGAACATACCTAGTATCAAAATACGCGCTGGCCTGTGGCTTTTGTTGTTGACGGGCCTTATTCTCGCGGGGTGTGCTCCCAAACAGCGGGCGGTCGACGATTCGTTTGCCTTTGGGAACGACTACGAGAATCTGACTGGGCCCGATCGTTCGACCATGACCCCGGAAGAGCGTTTTGCCTACGATTACCGTTCGGCGGCGGTGGCGCGTATGCGGGACGAGGGCGTTCCTCTCTCGAACGTGCATCTTGTCGAGCGCGCCAAGACGGCTATCGGTACGCCGTATGTTCGCGGCGGGACCAGCATGTCGGGGTTCGACTGCTCGGGTTTCGTGCAATGGGCCTATAAAAGCGTCGGGGTTTCGCTCCCGCGTACCGCGCGGGAACAGTCCGTGCTGGGTACGCCTATTGATTCCGATGAAATGGAAGCCGGAGATATCGTGGCTTTCAGGCATCCCCGGCGTGGGTATCATACGGGTATATACGTTGGGGACGGCAAGTTCATCCACAGCCCCCGGCGCGGCAAGAGCGTGGAGATCACCTCGCTCAGCGATCCTTATTTCAGTTCGACGTTCCTCGGCGCCCGCCGTGTGAGCATTTCGGAATCCGATGCCGAAGCCGCGCAGAAACTGATGGCGCTGTATGAATCCCGCTCTTCCCGGCTTCACCGGACGGCTTCCGACGCGGCGCTTTCGCAGAGCAAGGCCAAGCACGTCGTTTCCAAATCGCAGAAAAAGGGCAAGCAGACGCTTTCGTCCAGCCGGTCCAGCTCGAAACACAAGGCTGTTTCCAGCAAAAAGCGGACGACGGTAGCCTCGAAGAAGGCGGCGAGTAAGACTTCAGTGGCAAGCAGCAAGAAGCCTTCCTCAAAGAAACAGGTTGCCCAGAAGCGTTCTTCACAGAAGAAAAGCACTTCTGTAGCGCAAAAGAAATCTACCTCCAAGGCAAAGTCCAAATAGTGTTTTGCTGTTGCTGAAGCGATATGTTGAGAAAGCCCCGATTCGTTCGGGGCTTTTTTTGCTGTCGGGCATGGAGGGGCCCTTGCTGTGGAACCTGTTGAAGAACAGAAAAAAACACGATAGAGCAGGATAAAGCTGAGATACGTTTAGAGTGCCGGAGAAAGCCCCGCAAGGGGCCTGAGAAGGCGCTGAGGCCGCTTTGGCAATGCGGAAAGGGGTACTGGGGCGGCGCGGAGGTGCGTTGCCTGTATGGTATTCATATTGAGGAGGGCATATATGAAACACTTTTCGAAGATGCTGGGGGCATTTGCCCTTTGTATGGGGTTGTTGGCCAGTCCTGCGCAGGCTGAAAAATTTGTGGTGGGATTTCAGCCGTATGATACGATTTCCTATCAAGCGATCATCAACGCCGAACTGGGGCTTTGGAAGAAATATACGCCCGAAGGGACGGAAATCGAGTTTCACCCCGCTGTGCAGGGGACGGTCGTCGCCAACAACATGCTGGCTGACAGGGCGCAGATCGGCTATATGAGCATCATGCCGGCCGCCGTGCTGTGCGTGCGCGCCAAGGGCAAGGTCAAGATGGTGTCCACGACGGACATGTCCGAAGGGACCCGCTGCTCGCTCATCTTAGTGCGCAAAGACGCGCCGGACTTCAAGGACAACGAAGCGTTGGCCCGCTGGCTTGACGGGAAGGTCATTGCCGCTCCCAAGGGCAGCGCCTCGGACCAGTATATGCGCCGTTTTTTTGAGAAGTATAAGGTGAAGCCCGCTGAATACCTGAACCAGACCATTGAAGTCATCTCCACGAATTTCCGTGCGGGCAAGCTTGATGCGGCGTCGCTTTGGGAGCCTACGCTTTCCGGGCTGGCTTCCGAGGTCGGCGAAGGCGTGGGGAAGATTGTCGCCGATGGGTCCGCCTGTGACAACGAGGACCTCGGCATAGTGGTCATGCGTTCTGATTTCATGGAGAAACATCCCAAGGTCGCAGAAGGCTATTTGCGTTCGGATCTGGAAGCCCAGTTGTTCATGCTGAACCCCGACAATTGGGAACAGGTCATCAATATGGTTTCCCAGTACGCCACCGGCGTTCCCAAGCGGGTGCTGTGGTATTCCATATTCGGCAAGGTTCCAGCCAATTCTCCCAACCTTGTCCGCGAGTGGATGAACTTCTACTTTGGGGAGCGCGAGAAGGCGAACATCGATGAAGTGGTGGCTTTCCTCCACCAAGAAGGGATCATCAGTGTCGACAAGCTTCCCGAAGGGACCGTGGACGACAGCCTGACCCGGAAAGTATTTAAGGCATCAGGCCATAAGCCTGTCGCTCCGGGCGCGGCTCTTGGCGTCATTGAGGGAAGGAGCGCGGCGGATTGTCCTTTTAAGGATTAGTTGCCTGCTAAGCCCACGAACACTGAAGGCCCATCGGCATTCGCTATGCCGATGGGCCTTTTATTTTTGTCCTTATAGGATGTTGCAGGAGGGGAATGCTTTTTGTGATGCGCCGTTTGTTCTTTTTGTTGCAATCAGGACATGATTTTCCCCCTAAAAAATGAGGGTAGCCATGAGGGCGCGGAGCCCATGAAGCCCTGATGAAGACTGTATTTTTCATATCACGCTGAAATAAAATAGATAATGCGCTTCTGGAACAGCAAAGTGAGAAAAAGGGGATGCCGAGAAGTGTGGAAAAATGCCGTTTCAGGGCGTTTATGGTAGAGAAAAGGCATAATTTCACAATTTTTTTAAAAATATTTTTTTTGATATCGTAATATATTGGAATCATAATTTCTTTTAACGAGTATACTCCCTAAGAGTATAAAGTCGACATTCATTTTTTGAGTACGCATATGAAGTATTTTAATATTTTCAATATGTTCCGGAATAGTCAGACAATACACCAAAATCACTCATAAACTGTGGAAAGTAGACATTTGAGGTACGCCGGAAAAAACTGATCGCGTACTCAACTCTGGTACATTTTTTGATAAATGAGGGGGGCTTCCCTTTTTTTCTGTGGCTGGTGTACAACAAGCATCATACCCGTTGGCGGGAATACTTTTTTTCACGTAAGGAGACGTGTGATGAAAAAAGTACTGTACACCGTAGCTGCCCTTTTGGCTTCCTCGTGCATGGTCCTCGGCATGGCCAATAATGCGCGAGCTGAAAAACCGCTTACCCTGCGCCTTGGCCACCCTATGGCTCCGGGCAACAACGTGACTGTCGGCTATGAGAAGTTCAAGGAGCTTGTCGAAAAGAAGAGCAACAAGAAGATCCGCATCCAGCTCTTCCCCAACTGCCAGCTCGGCAGCGACCGCGTGACCACGGAAGCCGCCCAGGCCGGGACGCTGGATATGTCCTCCAGCTCCACGCCGAACCTCGCGAGTTTCTCGAAATCCTACATGGCTATCGACCTTCCCTATGTGACCTCTCCCGCCAATCAGGAAAAGCTTTACAAGGCTCTTGACGACGGCGAACTTGGCAAGGCCCTCGACAAAGTTTCCGAAAGCATCGGCCTGAAGACCATCATGTTCAGCGAATTCGGTTACCGCAACTTCGTGTCCGCCAAGAAGCCCCTCAAGGAAGTCAAGGATCTTATGAACCTGAAGGTTCGTACGACCGACTCGCCCGTAGAAGTGGCCGTGGCCACCGAGCTGGGCATGAACCCCGCTCCCGTGGCGTGGGGTGAAACCTACACCGCCATCCAGCAGGGCACCGTCGACGCCGAAGGCAACACCTTCTCGCTGCTGAACGACGCCAAGCACACCGAAGTCCTCAAGTACGCCATGGACTCCGAGCACAACTATTCCATGCACATCCTGCTGATGAACAAGAAAAAGTGGGACAGCCTGACCCCCGAACAGCAGCAGATCATCACTGAAGCGGCGAAGGAAGCCACCGTATGGCAGCGCGCCGAATCCGTGAAGCTCGAAAAGAAGGCTTGGGACGCGTTCAAGGCCAAGGGCATCGAAATCACGATGCTGACGCCCGAACAGCGCAAGGAACTGTATGACAGGACCGCTCCCGTGCGTGAACAGTTCGCCAAGGAAATCCCGGCCGAATTGCTGCAGCTGATCGCCGATACCCAGAAGTAAGTCCTTTGATGCTCGGCCTGCGGCATGTTCTTGCCGCAGGCCGGCTCTTTTTCTCTTACACCACAGGAATCTCGCATGGAAAAGACCAACGCTTCCAAGCAGGGCGTACTGCACTGGCTCGACGAAAACTTTGAGAAGATGTTCCTCGTCACCGGCCTGCTGTCCATTACCCTGTTCATCACATGGCAGGTTATTTACCGTTACATCATCACGCAGTTCATTGAGCGCGCCGGTGCCGCCGTATGGACTGAAGAGCTTTCCCGTTACATCTTTATTTGGATTTCCTACCTCGCCCTGAGCGTCGCCATCAAAAAGCGTTCGTCCATCCGGGTGGACATGCTCTACGATCATCTGCCCCCGCGCTTGCAGCAGATCAGCTGGATCGTGGTCGAGGTGCTGTTCTTCATCCTGACGGCCACCATCGCCTACTACGGCTGGGGCCAGATCGAACGGCTGCAGGAATACCCGCAGCATACCACGGCCCTGCGCATCCCCTTCCTCATCCCTTATCTGATCCTGCCTTTCGGCTTCGGGCTCATGTGTTTCCGCCTGCTCCAGTCTCTCTACAAGCAGGTCAAGGTTTGCGGGTTGGTGGATACCCTGATCGGCCTCATAGCGGTTTTCGTCATCGCTTCGCCGGTCATTTTCTGTGACTACATCGAACCGCTGCCCGCGTTGTTCGGTTATTTCATCGTGCTGTGCGCCATCGGCGTGCCCGTGGCCATCAGCCTCGGCCTGTCCACGCTGGCGACCATCATCTGCGCGGACACCCTCCCTATCGAATACATGGCTCAGGTGGCCTTTACGTCCATCGACAGCTTCCCCATTATGGCTATCCCGTTCTTTATCGCGGCGGGTGTATTCATGGGCGCGGGCGGGCTTTCCCACCGTCTGCTGTCCCTTGCTGACGAAATCGTCGGCGGCACCTATGGCGGTATCGGCCTCACCGCCATTGTGACCTGCATGTTCTTCGGCGCGATCTCCGGTTCCGGCCCCGCCACCGTGGCGGCCATCGGCGCGCTCACCATCCCCGCGATGGTGGAGCGCGGTTACGACAAGTATTTTTCCGCCGCCCTCGTTGCGGCCGCCGGTTGCGTGGGCGTCATGATCCCCCCGAGCAACCCTTTTGTGGTGTACGGCATTTCCGCGCAGGTCTCCATCGGCGACCTGTTCATGAGCGGTATCGTGCCCGGCATCATGGTGGGCATCGTGCTTATGAGCTACTGTTATTGGTATTCCCGCAAGAAGGGGTGGCGCGGTCAGGAAAAGGTCCGCAATGCACGGACCCTCATGCACGCGGCTTGGGACGCCAAGTGGGCGCTCATGGTTCCGGTCATCGTGCTCGGCGGCATCTACGGCGGCATCATGACCCCGACCGAAGCCGCGGCCATCGCCGCCTTCTACGGTCTGATCGTGGGCCTGTTCCTATATAAGGAAATGGATTTCAAGTGCCTTATCAACTCGTGCATTGAGTCCTGCGAGACTTCCGCCGTCATTATCGTGCTGATGGCCATGGCGACCCTGTTCGGGAACATCATGACCATTGAAGACGTGCCCGGCACTGTGGCCCGGGCCATCCTGAGCTTCTCCGAGAACAAGATCGTCATCCTGATGCTCATCAACGTGCTCCTGCTCATCGTCGGCACGTTCATGGAAGCGTTGGCGGCCATCGTTATCCTCGTGCCCATCCTGCTGCCCATCGTGACGGGCGTGGGCGTATCGCCGCTGCACTTCGGCGTCATTATTGTGGTCAACCTTGCCATCGGCTTCATCACGCCGCCCGTGGGTGTAAACCTCTTCGTGGCCAGCGGCGTCGCCAAGGCGAAGCTCGAGAACATCGCCAGTCAGGCTCTGCCCATGATCGCTCTGATGCTTATCGTCCTGCTCATTTGTACCTATATCCCTGAAGTTCCGCTGATTCTGGTGGGCGGCCCCCACTAAGCGTTTCTCTGGCAGTTTTACCTGTGGAAAAAGGGAGTCCCTTGCGGGGGCTCCCTTTTTTTGTGCGTGGAGGGGGGAGGAGAGGGAGAGCGGGGGAGGGAAACTTTCTGAGAGAAGCTTCCCTCTTCCCTACCCCGGCCCCCTCCTATCTCCTTTCAAAGGCTTTTGACTGGTGGGGAGGCCGCGCGACGGGAGTTCGGTTCAGCGGAAAGGAAGAAGAGCAGGGGGATACACGGAAAATGGAACAGTTCCGTTTTGAAATGTTCCAAGGCCGAGAACCCCGTTCTCCATGAAATGCGTCTTTGAAGAGAAAGGGGCTTCAAGGGATGCGGGGGAAGGGATTCGGTAAGTATAAACGCTTGGCGGAAAGAGAGGGGGCGCACTGGCGGAGTTGGGGAAGGGAGGGAAAGCGTGGGGGCTCCCCCCTTCCCCGATATGCTCCGCCCATTCAAAATCAATCGAGGCTATTTTCCGGCCTTGGCGTTGGGGAAGAAGAGTTGCTTGCCTTCAAGCTGGAAGCTGGCGATGGCCTTCTGAGTATTGGGGCTGATCCACCAGTTGATGAACTTCTTGGCGGCTTCCTGCTTGACCTTCGGGCACTTGGCGGGGTTGACCATCATGACGCTGTACTGGTTCAGGAGGGCCTTGTCGCCTTCGACGAGGATCTTCAGGGGCGCATCGCCCTTGGCGGCGGCATTGTACTTGATGTAGGTGCCGCGGTCGGTCACGGTGTAGCCGTCTTTTTCGGCGGCGATGCGGATGGTGGCCATCATGCCCTGACCGGCGTCAATGTACCACGTGGCGTCCTTGCCGGGCACTTCCATGCCGGCGACTTTCCACAGCTGCTTTTCGGTGTTGTGCGTGCCGGAGTTGTCGCCGCGGCTCACGAAGGGGATCTTCTTTTCGGCGAAGGTCTTCAGGGCGGTGGGGATGTCTTTGCCCTTGACGCCGGCCGGGTCGGCGGCGGGTCCGATCAGCACGAAGTCGTTGTACATCACCTGATGGCGGTCCACGCCGAAACCGTCGGCCACGAACTTTTCCTCAAGGGCGGGGGCGTGTACGAGCAGCACGTCGACGTCGCAGTCCTTGCCGTGGGCGAGGGCTTTGCCCGTGCCTACGGAAATCCATTTCAGATCGATGCCCGTGTCCTTTTTGAAGATGGGCTGGAGATATTCCAGAAGGCCGGTGTCCTGCGTGCTGGTGGTGGTCGCCATCATCAAGGTTTCGGCGTTGGCCATCTGGGGCAGCAGCAGAAGGGAAAGGACGAGGAAAGCTCTGAGCAGACGCATTGAAAAACGCTCCTTACAAAAGGTTGTGCCTTACGGCAGACACGAATTTGAACATAATCGTTCCGAGTATGCTCCGCCTTGCATATAAAATCAAGGAGGGTGCGTAACGGGATTGCCAAGTTTGGCAAATAGGGTAGAAATCGGCGACCGATTGCCCGGCTTGACAGAATCCATATCAATTGAGTAGGGAAGTCGGCGTACCTTTATCGCCGCGAAGGAGTGTTTCCCGTGCCCATTAAGATTCCTGAAGATTTGCCTGCCCGCCCGATACTGGAAGGCGAAAACATTTTTGTCATGACGGAAGGCCGCGCCAACCGTCAGGACATCCGGCCTCTGGAGATTGCCATCGTTAACCTGATGCCGACCAAGATCGCCACGGAAACGCAGTTGCTGCGCCTGCTCGGCAATACGCCCCTGCAAGTGAACGTGACGCTTCTGCGGGCTGAGGGGCACGAATCCAAAAATACCGCGCCGCAGCATCTTGAGCGTTTCTATAAGACGTTTTCTCAGGTGCGCGACAGCTCGTTCGACGGCATGATCATCACCGGCGCGCCGGTGGAACAGCTCGCCTTTGAGGAAGTGGACTACTGGGACGAGCTCGTCGGCATCATGGACTATGCGAAAAAGCACGTGCACGCTACGTTGTATATATGTTGGGGCGCGCAAGCGGGTCTGTACCATCATTACGGCATCCCGAAGTACGGGCTTCCGCGCAAGCTTTCCGGTATTTTCAGCCACACCATCAATGATCCCACGAATCAGCTGTTCCGGGGATTCGACGATGTGTTCCATGCGCCGCATTCCCGGCACACTGAAGTCCGGGGCGAAGACATTGCCAAGATCCCCACGCTGGAGATTCTGGCCGAGTCGGATGAGGCCGGGGTGCTTGTGGCCGGTACGCTCGACGGGCGGAGCATGTTCATCACAGGGCATCTTGAGTACGACCGGGATACGCTGGATGCGGAGTATCGGCGGGATGTGGCCAAGGGAATGGAGATCACGCCTCCGGCACATTACTACCCCGGTGACGATGCGACGCGGCCCCCGCTGGTCAGCTGGCGGGCCCATGCCCATTTGTTCTATTCCAACTGGTTGAACTATTGCGTGTATCAGGCGACGCCATACCGCCTTGACGATATCCCCACAGACAGGGATTAAGTCCGCCCTCGGAAAAAAACGGGGCATTCACGCTGGGGTACGGGATAGGCTTGACGCTTCGGCGTCCCATATGCGGAATCAGTGAAAGGCGCTGCGCGGAGTGTTTCCGAGCCGGGGGCTCCGGGGGCGGCTGGATGTGGAAACGGCTTTCAGGCCGGGACGCATCCGAAGCCATTTGAGGAATAGGTACGGAGATCCTCTCCAAGGGGAGGATGCCGCCCGGTATGCGCGGGGGCCCGGGGAGGGCCGCCTCAGGACATTTTCCCGAAACGACGGTTCCGGCCTTGTGCCGGGTACGGAGGATAATAATGCCTATCCGTTTTGAAACGCTCGCCGTTCATGGCGGGCAACATCCTGATCCTACGACGCTGTCGAGGGGAGTCCCGGTCTACCGGACCAGCAGCTACCTCTTCAAGAGCGCGGAGCACGCCGCCAAACTTTTTGGCCTTGCCGAACAGGGGAATGTCTACGGGCGGCTCGGCAACCCCACGCAGGCCATGCTGGAAGAACGTATGAGCCTGTTGGAGGGCGGTGTCGGGGCGTTGGCTTCGGCGTCGGGTACGTCCGCCATTTTTTCGACGATCGTCAATCTGGCGAAGCAGGGGGACGAAATCGTCTCGGCGAACAACCTGTACGGCGGAACGTTCACCCTGTTCAACGACATCCTGCCCCAGTTCGGGATCACCACACGCTTCGTGAAGCCGCAGGATTTTGACAAGATGGAAGCCGCCGTCAACGGGCGGACGCGCGCCTTGTACGTGGAGGCCATCGGCAACCCCGCGCTGGACGTCGCGGATCTGGATGCGGTATCCGCCATCGCCAAGCGGCATGGGCTGCCCCTGGTTGTGGACGCGACCTTCGCCACGCCGTATCTGCTTCGGCCTTTTGAGCATGGTGCTGATATTGTAGTGCATTCATTGACGAAATGGCTTGGGGGGCACGGCACGGCTCTCGGCGGCATCGTCGTGGACGGCGGTACATTTGACTGGACGGACAGCCGTTTCTCTCTGTACGTCGAGCCCGATGCCAGTTATCATTACTTGCGATGGGGATATGATCTGCCGGAAGGGTATCCGCCGTTCATCACGCGGATGCGGCTGGTCCCCCTGCGGAATCTTGGGGCCTGCATTTCGCCGGACAATGCGTGGATGATCCTGCAGGGGCTGGAAACCCTGCCGCTGCGCATGGAGCGGCACTGCGCCAATGCGCTGAAGGTCGCCTATCATCTCAAGCAGCACCCGAAAGTGGCGTGGGTCCGCTATCCGGGGTTGCCCGACGATCCCGCCCATGCCGCGGCTTGCCGTATGCTGCGCAACGGGTTCGGGGGCATGGTCGTTTTCGGGATTCAGGGAGGCCAGCCTGCTGGCCAGCGGTTCATCGAAAAACTCGGCCTCTTTTCGCATCTCGCCAACGTGGGCGATGCCAAGAGCCTTGCGCTCCATCCAGCGAGCACAAGTCACGCGCAGCTCAGCGAAGAACAGCAGCGTGACGCGGGATTGCCGCCGGAACTGATCCGGTTGTCCATCGGTATCGAACACATCGACGACATTCTTGAGGATCTCGATCAGGCTCTTGGAGAGATCTGAGCCGATCCGGAGGGTGTGGTCCTTTAGGGGGAAAGCATGCGTTATTCGACTCGCACCCGATACGGGCTCCGTTTTTTGATCAATTTGGCGGGACGGCCTGCGGGGTCCTGTGTCCAGTTGGCGGAAATCGCCCGCGAGGAAGGCGTTTCCGTCAAGTATCTCGAGCAGATCGTACGCGTCTTGCGCCCTGCGGGCATTTTGCGTTCCGCACGCGGGGCCAAGGGCGGGTATGCGCTTGCGAAATCCCCGGACGCCATCCGTATGGACGAGGTCTTCGAGCGTTTGGAAGGGCACATCTCTCCGGTGGAATGCCTGCACGGGGCAAAAAGCTGCGAACGGGAAGGCGTCTGCCCCACAAGATGGTTCTGGCGGGAGCTGGATGAGCACATGCGGATGTTTCTCAAGGGCATGACGCTCGCCCGTTTTGTCGAGCGGGA
>OJSH01001010.1_pt1 | contig 27741 bp, 20 predicted proteins | sample 1599441 | NCBI WGS metagenome assembly OJSH01 (sample SAMN04168658, study PRJEB22393) | human gut metagenome | biome: human gut microbiome; feature: stool | host: Homo sapiens | collected 2014-03-24 | reverse complement strand
AGCAGCGGTCTCCAAAACCGCGTGCCGAGGGTTCGAATCCTTCTACCCCTGCCAAGGTAAGCCGTACATCTTCGGGTGTGCGGCTTTTCTTGTTGGCTGTTCGGCGTGAGCTCCAGTGGCGCTGTAAAAGCATACAATTCAGCCGCTGCTTTGGGGAAATATATTTTTCTTTGCAGCCCACTTGATTTTTTGTTTTGTTATAGTATAATTAACTCCGCGCTTGAGCAAAACAGGGTGCCAACCACCCTTTTTTTTACTTTTGCGCGTTGTTTTGTGTGGAAAAATGATCTTGTTGAGGGAACGCATATGACCAAAGATTTAACGAGCGGAAATCCGTTCAAAATCATCCTGTTGTTCACCCTGCCGCTGATGCTGGGCAACCTGTTCCAGCAGTTTTACAGCCTGGCAGATACCATCATTGTGGGCCGTTTTGTCGGTGTCAATGCGCTGGCGGCAGTTGGCGCTACCGGCTCGGTCAACTATCTGATCCTGGGTTTTGTTATTGGCATGTGCAACGGCTTTGCTATCCCCATCGCACAGCTGTTTGGTGCCCATGATGACAGCGACCTGCGCCGCCATGTGGCCAATGCAACCTGGCTGTGCATTGCCTGGGGTGTTGGGCTTACCGTTGTCACGGTGGCGCTGACCCGCCCCATTATGGAGCTGATGCAGACCCCGGCGGACATTATTGATGGTGCCAGCACCTACATTGGCTGGATCTTTGCGGGAATTCCCTTTGTTTTTCTCTATAATATGGTTTCGGCCATCATGCGCGCTTTGGGCGACAGCAAAACCCCGCTTTACTTCCTGGTGCTGACCAGCGCTGTCAACATTGTGCTGGATCTGGTGCTCATCATCAACTTTAATATGGGTGTTTTGGGTGCCGCTGTGGCAACCGATGTTTCGCAGGCAATCTCCGGTGTGATCAGCCTGATCTATCTGATCAAAAAGTTCAAGATCCTGCATATGACGCGGGATGAATGGAAATACAGCCGCTCTGCCTGCCGCCGCCTGTCTGCTATGGGCCTGCCCATGGGCCTGCAGTGTACCATCACGGCCGTGGGCAGCGTTATAATGCAGTGGGCCGTCAATGGGCTGGGCAGCTCTGTGGTTGCCGCCATTACGGCTGCGGGCAAAACCCAAAACCTGCTCGCCTGTGCGTTGGAAAGCATCGGCACCGCTATGGCAACCTATGCGGGCCAGAACCTTGGCGCGGCCCGGCTGGACCGTGTGCGCAGCGGTGTAAAAAGCTCCTACATTATGGTGATTGCTTATTCCGTCCTTGCTTTTATTGCCCTGCACTTTGGCGATGTCGTGATCATCGGCCTCTTCCTGGATACCAAGACCGAGGTTGAGATCGTGGCGATGGCGCGGGATTATATGTTCTGGAACAGTCTGTTCTTTATCCCGCTCGGCGCGCTCATCGTATGGCGCTATACCATTCAGGGGCTGGGCTATTCCACACTTGCCATGATGGCCGGTGTGGCCGAAATGGTGGCGCGTACCGTTATCGGCCTGGTGCTGATTCCGGTGCTGGGCTTTTTTGGCGCAGAGCTGGCCAACCCGGCAGCCTGGGTGGCGGCCTGCCTGTTCCTGTACCCGGCTTACCTGTGGACGGTCAAACACCTGGAAAACCGCCTGCTTGCCGGCCACCTTGCCATGCAGCACAGCGCGGTAGGGGATTGACCCCCTGAATTTTTATCACGATCCATGCTTTTGCCCTGCATGCCCTGCGGTATGCGGGGCATTTTTGCACCATTCCGGCATTTTTTCAAAAAGCTCTTGCCCTGCGGCGGCAAAAGCAATATAATAACTGTATATTTATTCATAGAGGGTCAGAGCGTATCGAATAAGCAAACAAGCGGGTGGAATATTTTCACCACATTTGCTTTACGGTACGCCCCAGCGGGCCGCATACGCCCTGTATGTGCAAAAAAGGGCAGGGGAAGTGCCGCACCGCACAACAAGAGAGAAGGAAGTATTATTATGCCGGAAAAGAAACCGTTCATCACCCTTGAACAGGCACAGGAAATTATTGCCGATGTGCCTACCCCGTTCCATCTTTATGACGAAAAAGGCATCCGCGCCAATGCACGCCTTGTCAACAAAGCTTTTGCATGGAACAAAGGTTTTAAGGAGTATTTTGCCGTTAAGGCAACCCCCAACCCGTACCTGCTGCGCATCCTGAAAGAGGAAGGCTGCGGCGTGGACTGCTCCAGCTACACCGAACTGCTGCTGAGCGAAGCCTGTGGCTTCAGCGGCAGCGATATCATGTTCTCCTCCAACGAAACGCCGGTGCAGGACATGAAGAAGGCGTATGACCTGGGCGCTTACATTAACCTGGACGACCTGACCCATGTGGATTTCCTCAAGAATGTGGCAGGTATCCCCGAAACGATCTGCTGCCGCTTTAACCCCGGCGGAACCTTTGACCTGGGCAACGGCATCATGGATAACCCCGGCGATTCCAAGTACGGCATGTCCGAAGAGCAGATGACCGAAGCTTATACCCGCCTGATGGCACTGGGTGCAAAGAACTTCGGCATCCATGCTTTCCTGGCCAGCAATACCGTTACCGATGATTATTACCCGGAACTGGCCGGTATCCTGTTCAACCTGGCTGTGCGTCTGCACCAAAAGACCGGTGCACACATCAAGTTCATCAACCTGTCCGGCGGCGTCGGCGTTGCCTACAAGCCGGAGCAGCGCTCCAATGATATCCTGGCCATTGGCGAGGGTGTCCGCAAAAAGTTTGAGGAGATCCTGGTGCCCGCCGGTATGGGCGATGTTGCCATCTTTACCGAGATGGGGCGCTTTATGCTGGCTCCGTATGGCTGCCTGGTTGCCACAGCCATCCACGAAAAGCACATTTATAAAGAGTATATCGGCCTGGATGCCTGCGCTGCCAACCTGATGCGCCCGGCCATGTACGGTTCCTACCACCACATCACCGTGCTGGGCAAGGAGAACGCCCCCTGCGACCATAAATACGATGTGGTCGGCGGTCTGTGCGAGAACAATGATAAGTTTGCCATTGACCGTATGCTGCCCAAGATCGATATGGGCGATGTGCTGGTCATCCACGATACCGGTGCCCATGGCTTCTCGATGGGATATAACTACAACGGCAAGCTGCGCAGCGCCGAAGTGCTGCTGTGCGAGGATGGCTCTCACCAACTGATCCGCCGCGCCGAGACCCCGGCAGACTATTTTGCCACCTTTGATTTTACCCCATTCTACAAAAAAATGGGCCTGTAATATACAGCCCAAAGTGAGGAGACGCTATGTTCCAGTTTATGCTTGTTGTCGGCCTTGTGCTGGCGTATTACGGCTATGCCGTTACCAAAAATCCCCGCATCTGGGGGGACCAGGGGCGGGACGCCATAAAAGAAGAAAACTGGAACCGCTATGTCCGCTATAATGGGCAGTTCGCCATGTATGCCGGCTTTTTGATGGCGGCCCTTGGCGCGCTGGATATGGCGGTCAATCTGTCCACCGCCATCTACCTGCTGATTCTGCTGGGCGGTTTGGCCATCCTTTTGTATCCCTTTGCCCATTGGATGCACGAAAACGAGGGCACCTGGAACCCCTGGCCCCGCGTGGAAACCGAAAAGCAGAAGCGCAAGCGCCTGATCAAAGAGCAGGAGCGCCAGGAAAAGAAAAACAAAAAGAAATAAGATGGCTTTGGGTCACTTGATTTCCGTTGCTTTTCTCAGACGCTCATCTCATAAAGAACAGAGAACAAAAGAATAGTAAAATAAAAAGGCATGTGCTATTATTCAAGCACATGCCTTTTTCATAATCTCTGAACCATTGGAATCCGCAGCTCTGCATTTCTATCCAAACATCTGCGTTCGTTTGCGGCAATTTATTCCGCGCAGCCGATATCCTGCGCAATTTCCTGCACGGATTCCTTATCGAATTCACCCAGCGGCAGGATCAGCCGTGCCAGAATTTCCTGTGGCAGAACTTCCAGCAGGGCGGTCTGGTCGCACTCTGCGTGCTCTGGGGCGCGCAGGCGGCACTCGTCGGCGTCCTGCTCCACGCGGGCATAATGGCCAGTGGAGATAAAACGGCAGTCGAGCTTATCAGCCGTCTGCATCAGCAGCTGGAACTTCAGCAGTTCGTCCGCGGCAGTGTCCGCTGCTTCAATCACGTGCAGGGTTATATCCAACGCTTTGGCGGCGTTCTGTGCGGTCTCCACGGCATCGTCGGCCATCCCGGCAAAATGCACCAGTGCGCCCTGTACGGCAAAGCCCTGCTCCTGCAAAATGCGCACAGTAACGGCAGCGTCCATGCCGCCGTTCAGCCCAACAAGAACCTTATCCTGCTTTTCAAATGTATTAAAACCCAATGCTCCGTCCATAATATCCTCCTGTATCAGCGGTGCGCAGTGCGTCAGGCCTGCTTTCCGCCGTATTTTTTGCTTTGCTCCACGGCCAAGCGGTCGCAACGCTCGTTTTCGGGGTGGCCTGCGTGGCCTTTCAGCCAGTGGTAGTGGATCACATGCTTCTCACTTTCTTCCAGCAGCGGTGCCCAAAGGTCGGGGTTCAAGGCGGGGGATTTGTCTGCCTTTTTCCAGCCGCGCTTGCGCCAGCCCTTGGCCCAGCCCTTTTCCAGCCCGTTGATCACATACTGGCTGTCGCTGTACAGGTCAATGTCACAGGGCTCTTTCAGCTGGCGCAGGGCTTCCAGCAGGCCGGTTAGCTCCATGCGGTTGTTGGTGGTTCCGGCCTCGCCGCCGGAAATCTCTTTCTCATACACCTTTTCTCCGGTACGGAAGCGCAGGATCGCGCCCCAACCGCCGGGGCCGGGGTTGCCGCTGCAGGCACCGTCGGTATAAATTTCGATGTGTTTCATGTTACCCTCGTTTTGCTGCGGCAATACTGGAATCAGGGCGTGCCGGAAAATGGCATCCTTTTCTTTGCTTTTCACTGTACCTTATCGGCCAGCCGCAATGCCCGGAACCCTGCCGCTTTACTATAAAAATAATTATACGCGATTTTGCCCAGCCCTGCAAGCTTTTGTGTAATTTGTCCATAAATGCGTCCGGCATACTATTTGACAATGTCCCCGCTGCGCCTTATAATAGATTTAATTGCAATGTCGTAGTTTGATTCAGGACCCGGTTGCAGCCTTTCGGCTGAACTCTTCGCGTCCAAACCTTGATTCAGTAAATCGGCACAGTGCCGTACAAATTTTACATGCGACAAAACATCACGTCCGGGGTACGGTGCTTACCGTGTGTGTAACCACCAACCCTGGCCGAATACAATATGGAGGTTATGCAATGGAAGATCACAACAACGAAAAACGCCCCCGCCAGCAGGGCCGCAGCAATTACACCCGCCGTGCCCCGCGCGCAAATAATAATAACCAGAACCGCAAACCCGGTGCGCCTGCCCCCGCGGCCAGCGCCCCGCAGGTAGCGGCGGAAAAACCACAGCCCCAGCACCGCAAGCCGCAGCGCCGCCGTGCCCCGCAGCCCCAGCAGGCTGCAGCGAGCAATGCGGTGAATGCAGCAGCTCCGGCCCCGGTGCAGCGCCCCCGCAGCCCGCAGCGCCGCAGCTATAAGCAGCATTATTATGATGCTTCCACCCCGGCTGTTCCCATGCACATCTGCCCGCTGGGCGGCCTGGGCGAAGTTGGCAAAAACATCACCCTGTATGAATGCCAGGGCGATATGATCCTGGTGGACTGCGGCCTGGTGTTCCCGGATTCCGATATGTTCGGCGTGGACCTTGTCATTCCGGATTTCACCTATGTATTGGAAAATAAGGACCGCATCAAGGGCCTGTTCATTACCCATGGCCACGAGGACCATATCGGCAGCCTGCCGTATCTGCTCAAAAAGTTCAACGTGCCCATTTACACTGCACGTTTGACCATTGGCCTGATCAAAAACAAGCTGGAGGAGCACGGTCTTGCCTCCAGTGCAGAGTTCCATGAGATCCGTCCCCGCCAGAAAGTGCGCCTTGGCTGCTTTACGGTGGAGCCCATCCATGTCAACCACTCCATCCCGGATTCTCTGGCGTTTGCCATTGACTGCCCGGCAGGCACCGTGCTGCATACCGGCGACTTCAAGATCGACTATACGCCGCTTTCCGGCGATGCCGTTACCGACCTTTCCACCATTGCGGAGTATGGCCGCCGCGGCGTGCTGGCTTTGCTGGCGGATTCTACCAACGCGGAGCGCCCCGGCTTTACGGCAACCGAGCAGACTGTGGCCGAAGGGGTGCGCAGTCTGTTTGCCCGCGCCAAAAACCGCCGCATTATCGTGGCAACCTTTGCTTCCAACATCTACCGCATCCAGCAGATCATTGACCTGGCCATTGAGTATGGCCGCAAGGTGGCCGTCAATGGCCGCAGCATGGTTTCCAACACCGAAATGGCGCGGGAGCTGGGGTATCTGCATGCGCCGGATAATGTGCTGATCGATATCGAGGAGATCAACAAATACCCACCGGAAAAGGTTGTCCTTATCACCACCGGCAGCCAGGGCGAACCGCTGTCCGCTCTGTCCCGTATGGCGCAGGCCAGCCACCGTACCGTCAAGGTCGGCCCTACTGACTTTATCATTATCTCGGCCCGCCCCATCCCCGGCAACGAAAAAACCGTGACCAAGGTGGTTAACGGCCTTCTGGCCCTGGGCGCAGAGGTCATTTACGAAAACATGTACGATACCCATGTTTCCGGCCACGCCTGCCAGGAAGAGCAGAAGCTGATGCTGACCCTTGCCCACCCGCAGTATTTCCTGCCGGTTCACGGCGAGTTCAAGCAGCTCAAGCGCCACGCCGAAACGGCGGAGCACCTGGGCTATATCCCCAAGCAGAATATTTATATTGCTGAAAATGGCCAGAACATCCGCCTTTCCCGCGATGGCATGGCAGTGGAGGGCACTGTGCCCGCCGGTGCCGTGATGGTGGATGGCTATGGCGTGGGCGATGTGGGCAATGTGGTCCTGCGTGACCGCCACCACCTGTCGGAGGACGGTATCATCATCGTTACCGCAGCCGTGGATGGCAGCACCGGCCAGCTGCTTTCCGGCCCGGACCTGGTTTCCCGCGGCTTTGTCTATGTGCGGGAAAGCGAGGAGCTGATGGACGGTGCCCGCGTGCAGGTTGAAATGGCCCTTGACCGCAGTATGGCGGATAACATGCACGACTGGGCCAGCGTGAAATCCCGCGTGCGGGAGGCGCTTTCCAGCTATATCTACCGCAAAACCAAGCGCAGCCCCATGATCCTGCCCATTCTGATGGAAGTTTGATCCAAACCATATCTGACCGTGACCGCCTGCCCCACATTGCAGGCACCGAGGAACGATGATGAAAAACAAGCTGAGACGTGATATCTTTGTCATTATCTTTTTGCTGCTCGTTGCGTGCATCGCTCTGGCTGTGCCGCTGGCGTTCAGCAACCCGCGCTGGCTGCTGGCACCGGCGCTGCTTGTAGTGTTTGCGTTGGTGGTGGCGGTGCTTGGCATCCGCCGGCTGCGGCGCTTTGTGGCCGATATGCTGTGCGGGACCAACTTTGAGGGCAGTAAGACCCAGTATTCGCTGGCGGATTTTTCCATCCCCACTGCCCTGATTACCGAAGGCTCCGTGGTGTGGTATAATCCGGCCTTCCGGGAGCAGATCCTGGCGGGGCAGGATGCCCTGCTGGCTGCACCGGACCGCCTGATGACCGGCATTGACCTTTCCGTCTGCGCCCGCGCCCACGGCCAGGACCTGACCATTGACGAAAACCGCTACACGGCCTATGCCACAACCAGCCGCAGCAGCAAAACGGGCACATTGCTGTTTTTGGTCAACGATACGTTCTACAAAAACACGCTGGATGAATACACTGCCAGCCGCCCGGCTTACCTGATTATTGGGGTGGACAGCTATGACGAGCTGTTCAACGATATGAAGGACTCCGAGCAGGCGCACGAGCTGGAGGCCATCAACACCCTGCTGGAAGAATACATCGGCCGCACGACCGGTTTCCTGCGCAAGGTGTCCAACAGCCGCTATATTGCGGTGGTGGAAGAGCGGGATATCCGCTGGATGATGGAAGAACGCTTTGATATTCTGGATAAAGTGCGTGCGTTGCACCCCGGCGGAATGCTCACCCTTTCCATCGGCGTAGGCCATGGCGGCGCTACTATGCAGGAATGCCAGGAGATGGCCCGCGAAAGCATTGATATTGCCTTGGGCCGCGGCGGCGACCAGGCTGCCGTGAAAACAGTCGATGGCTTTGAGTTCTTCGGCGGCATTTCCCATGGTGTCGAAAAGCGCAGCCATGTGCGCAGCCGCATCATTGCCAACGCCCTGGCAGACCAGATCCGCCAGAGCGACAGCGTCATCATCATGGGCCACCGCCAGAGCGATTTGGATGCCATCGGCTCCGCCATCGGTTTGCTGCGCATGTGCAAAATGTGCGATGTGCCTTCGGTCATCGCAGTGCGCAGCAAGGCAACGCTGGCGGGCCAGCTGCTGGATGTGTTCAACAAAGCGGGGGAGGACCACAACTTTATTGAGCCGGAAGAAACCTATAAGCTCATCACCCCCAAAACCCTGCTGATCGTAACCGATACATACCAAAAGCGCCTGCTGGAAGACCAAAAGATTTACGAAAAATGCAGCCGCGTGGTTGTTATCGACCATCACCGCATGGCGGTAGGGCATATTGATAACCCGATCCTTTTGTACCACGAACCCTTTGCTTCCAGCGCCAGCGAGCTGGTGTGTGAACTGCTGCAATTCATGCCCGCCCAAAACAACATCACTCAGTTGGAAGCCCAGGCGCTGCTGTCTGGCATCATGCTGGATACCCGCAGTTTTGCGCTGCATGTCGGCGTGCGTACCTTTGAGGCTGCCGCCTGGCTGCGCAGCCGCGGGGCCGAAACCGCCGCGACCAAGCGCCTGTTCAATATTTCCAAAGAAGAATACGAGGCCCGCGCCGCTATTGTGGAGGGCGCTTACCTCTACAAAGGCTGCGCTATCGCCACTTCGGATGAGCTTGACCCCGCCATGAGTGTGGTTCTGCCCATGGCAGCCAATGACCTGCTGACCATCAACGGCGTGGATGCCAGCTTTGTGGCAATCGCCAAAAACGGCGGTGTCAACATCTCCGCCCGCAGCATGGGTGAGCTGAACGTACAGGTCATTCTGGAGCCCTTGGGCGGCGGCGGCCACCTGACGATGGCCGGTGCCCAGCTGCGTGATTGTACCGTAAAGGAAGCCGAAGCCCGCATCCGCGCGCAGATCGACGAATACCGCGCCAACCAGGAATGCCAGGAAGAACTGGTGGGTGCAGTTTAACAAATTAAATTATCAGCGAATCCCTGCCAATGGCAGAAAATTATATCAATTACTACATAGAGAGGGGAACCACCACGATGAAAGTTATTCTCAAACAGGATGTCAAGAGCATTGGTAAAAAGGATGAAATCCATGAAGTGTCGGACGGTTACGCCCGCAACTTCCTGTTCCCGCGCGGTCTGGCTGCAGTGGCCGATGCTGACGCTGTGAACACCGCCCGCACCAAGAGCGAAGCCAAAGCCCACCATGAAGCCGAAGCTAAGGCTGCTGCTGAAGAACTGGCTGCCAAGATCAAGGGCCAGATCGTTTCTGTCAAGGTCAAGGGGGGTGCTTCCGGCAAGCTGCACGGCAAAGTGACCGCAAAGGAAGTTGCCGAACAGTTGTACAAGCTGACCGGCACCGAAATCGACAAGAAAAAAATCGAAATGCCCGCCAGCATCAAGGAGTTTGGCAGTTATGATGCCAAAGTCCGCCTGCATGTGGGTGTTGTGGCCGCGTTCAAGGTCAAGGTCGAGGAGGCTCCGCTGTAATTGGCAGGGGGTCTTGTAATTACATTCCAACAAAAACGGCAGGGAGGTGCCTGAATGGCAAATAATGAATTAAGCTTGTCCAGCCTGGGCATTCAGCTGCCGTATAACATGCAGGCGGAACAAAGCGTGCTTGGCGCAGCGCTGATGGATGAAACCATCCTGAACCGCCTGATCACCGAGATGGACCCCGATATGTTCTATTCGGAGCAGAACCGGGCCGTCTATGAGGAAATGCGCCGCCTGTTCAGCGAAAGCGAAGCGGTGGACGTTATCACTCTGGTGGACTCTCTGGCTCAGAACGGTGTGTTCAAGGGCGCAGATGATGCCAAAGTGTATATTACGCGCATTGCGGAAACCGTCCCGGCGATTTCCAACGTCGATTCTTACATTAAGATCGTCAAGGAAAAATATCAAACCCGCCGTCTGATCGAAGCAGCCCGCGATATCCTGCAGCAGTCCAGCGAGGAATCCGATTCTGACCTGCTGCTGGAAAGCGCCGAGCAAAAGCTGTACGATATCCGCAACGGCCAGGACCGCTCCGGCGTTAAAACCATTCAGGAGTCTATCCTGGAAGTTATTGATACCATGCAAAAGCTGTCCGGTGCGGACCGCGATAAATTTGCCGGTATCCCCACAGGCTTCAACTATCTGGATAATATCCTGACCGGCCTTGGCCGTTCGGACCTGATTATTCTGGCGGCCCGCCCCGGTATGGGCAAAACCAGTTTTGCGCTGAACATTGCTACCAATGTGGCCCGCCTGCAAAAGATACCGACCGTCATTTTCAGCTTGGAAATGACCTGCGAACAGCTGACCGACCGCATCCTTTCCAGCACCGCAGGCATTGACAGCCAGGCATTCCGCACCGGCCGCCTGAACAACTCCGACTGGAACGACTTTGCCAATGCAACGTCACTGTTGTATAACGTCCCCATTTACATGGATGATTCCTCCGGTATTTCGGTGCCGGAAATCAAGGCAAAAATCCGCCAGATCAACCAGGACCCCAAACGGGATAAGATCGGTCTGGTCATCATCGACTATTTGCAGTTGATGCAGTCCGCCAAGCGCACCGAAAGCCGCGTGCAGGAAATCAGCGATATCACCCGGAACCTGAAAATTATGGCCAAGGAACTGAACGTTCCTGTCATTGCGCTGTCCCAGCTTTCCCGTGCTGCCGAAAAAACAGCGGGTCGCTCGGACCACCGCCCCCAGCTTTCAGACCTGCGTGATTCCGGCTCTATCGAACAGGATGCGGACGTGGTGCTCTTCCTGTACCGCGCTGCCTATTACAATTCCCAGAACGGCGAAATCGAACAGGCGAACGAAAACGAAGCCGAATGTATCGTGGCCAAAAACCGCCATGGCGAAACCAGTGTGGTCCGCCTTGGCTGGGATGGCGCCCATACCCGGTTCAGCAATCTGGACGAGATCCATGAACAGTACTGACGCAGACAATTCATTGCAAAACCCAGTAAACACGATGGAACAAACCTTGCTGGCCTATTGCCGCCGGCAGGGTTTGTTTCGGTTGGGGGACCGTGTCATCGTTGCCTGCTCCGGCGGGGCGGATTCGATGGCGCTGCTCTGTTTTCTGCTGCGCTGCAAAGCGGAACTTGGCATCACCGTCATGGCGGCCCATGTGGACCACGGAATCCGGGGCGAAGCTGCCCATGCGGATGCCCGCTTTGTGGCGGAGTTCTGCCGCACGCATCATGTGCCGTTCTTTTTGTACGATGCCGCTGCCAGCGGGGTGCAGATTCCCCCAAACCCCAGCGAGAACTGGGCGCGCAGCCTGCGCTATACCTGGTTTGATGCGCTGGCCGCACGGCAGCATGCCTGCATTGCCACAGCGCATACGTTATCTGACCAGGCGGAAACGGTGTTGTTCCGCATGGCGCGCGGTACCGGCCTGCACGGCATGGCGGGTATTCCGGCGGTACGGGGCGTGTACCGCCGTCCATTTTTGTGCCTGACAAGGAGCGATACTACGGCATACTGCGCCGCCCTTGGGCAACACTATGTTCAGGACGAAAGCAATTTCAGCGATGCATATGCCCGCAACCGTATCCGCCATTATGCTGTTCCGGCGCTGCAAACCATCAATCCGGCGGCAGAGCAGGCCGTGGGGCGGCTGTGCAACCAGCTGCAGGAGCTGAACATCTGGCTGGAAAACCTGGCCGGAAAACTGCTGGCGCAGGCTGCCTGCGGGGGCGGGTACAGCATCCCGATTCTTGCCGCGGCGGATGCCCCGGTGCTGGCTGCTGCCCTGCGCATGCTGGCAGCCCGCGCGCGTGACCCTGAAGAAAAATATGTGCAGGCTCTTGCGGCCATTGTTCGGCAGGGCAGCGGTGCGGTACAGCTGACGCCGGATGCCTGCTGGACCGCGGCAAACGGCATTTTGTACTGCCGCTCAGTGCTAAAAATGCAGCCGGAAGCCATTCCCGCGCCGCACCAGCTGCTAAAAACCGGCGTTTACTGCCTGCCAGGGGGCTATGAGCTGGAGATTCAACAACTAAATTATGAAGTTTTTTTGAAAAATCCATCATTTTTGAAAAAAGACTACACCTATTGTGCAGATTATGCTAAAATAAATAAGAATATTTTTGTGAGGACCCGCCAACCCGGCGATACGTTCCGCCCGGCGGGACGTCACGTTGGCAAAACGCTCAAAAAATATCTGAATGAGACAAAAGTTCCTGTGGCTGAACGGACGCTGATGCCGCTGCTGGCCTGCGGCAGCCAGGTGCTTTGGCTGTGGGGGGCAGGCTTTGCGGACGGTTTGTCCCCGGATGATGGGACAAAGCAGATCCTGTTGATTCGGCAAAGCCGCCAGCCTGCGGCCCCGGAGCAGGAACAAGATCATAATATTGGAGGAACAGATCATGCATGATATGAACAATGATATCGCCAAGGTTTTGATTTCGGAAGAGCAGCTGCAGGCCAAGGTGGCTGAATTGGGGGCACAGATCAGCCGCGATTACGAGGGCAAAGATTTGTTGCTGGTGTCTATCCTGAAAGGCTCCGTGGTGTTCATGGCCGATTTGATGCGCGCTATCACGGAACCCTGCAGCATTGACTTTATGGTGGTTTCCAGCTATGGCGGTGCCAACACCACTTCTACGGGCCTTGTCAAGATCGTCAAGGACCTGGATCAGGATCTTTCCGGCAAGGATGTTCTGATCGTGGAGGATATTCTGGATACGGGCGTCACGTTGTCTCACTTGGTGCCCATGCTGAAATTGCGCCGCCCCAACAGCGTGCGCCTGTGCACCATCCTCAGCAAGCCCAGCCGCCGCAAGGTGGATATTGAGCCGGACTACTGCGGTTTTGAAGTGCCCGATGAATTTGTTGTGGGCTATGGCCTTGACTATGACGAAAAGTACCGCAACCTGCCGTATGTCGGCGTGTTAAAACCGGAAGTATATTCCAAATAAAATTCTGTCTTGGCAGAAGAACCAATCGCCCGCCGTTTTGGCGGATTTTGACAGGGAGTTGATTTTTTGCAGCACAAACCGCGTTTCAGCGGCATTATCATTGCCGCTGTCCTGATGGTGGCAGCACTCGTGATGATCTCCAGCTATTCCAGCCTGTTTGCCTCCAGCAAGAGCACCATGATGTTGTCCGAAGCCATGGGGTACTTTGAATCCAATCAGGTCACCTACTTTAACCTGGACCTGAACACCGGCGTTATCGAGATGAGCGTGAAAGAAGGTGAACATCCGCTGCCGGAATCCGGCACGTCCAGCGAAACATCCAACGGCCTGCTTGCAGAAATTTACGGCGATGGCACCGATGCTTACGCCCCCAAGAACGGCGGGGCAGTGGTCATTACCTACAAGCTGCCATATCCTTCTTATTTCCTGCAATTCTACCTCAAGGATTATATCGACCAGTATAATGCAGCCAACCCGGATGCGCCCATGCAGTACGATATGGTCGCCGTTAAGACCAACGTGCCCTGGTTTGAGATCATCCTGTACGCCTTTATGATCGGCAGCGTGGTGCTGCTCTTCATGTCCATGTACCGCGGCGGTGCCGGTGGCGGCGGCCTGATGAATGTTGGCCGTGCCAAGGTCAAGGACCAGCAGGAAGGCCAGCGCAAGGCAACCTTTGCCGACGTTGCCGGTGCGGATGAAGAAAAGGCTGAACTCCAGGAAGTGGTTCAGTTCCTGAAAGCACCGGAAAAGTTCAACTCCCTGGGGGCGCGCATTCCCCACGGCGTTCTGCTTGTCGGCCCTCCGGGCACCGGCAAAACGCTGCTGGCCCGTGCCTGTGCAGGCGAGGCCGGCGTTCCGTTCTATGCCATCTCCGGTTCCGACTTTGTGGAAATGTATGTCGGCGTCGGCGCATCCCGTGTGCGCGATCTGTTTGAAAAAGCCAAAAAGACAATGCCCTCCATCATCTTTATTGATGAGATCGATGCTGTGGGCCGTCAGCGTGGTGCCGGCCTTGGCGGCGGGCATGACGAGCGCGAGCAGACCCTGAACCAGCTGCTGGTTGAGATGGACGGCTTTGACGCCAACGACGGCGTTATCGTGATGGCTGCCACCAACCGCGCTGATATTCTGGATAAGGCTCTGCTGCGTCCTGGCCGTTTTGACCGTCAGGTTTATGTTGGTCTGCCGGATGTGAAGGGCCGCGAGGAGATTCTGCGCGTTCACACCAAGAACAAGCCCCTTGGCCCCGATGTCAGCCTGAAAACCATCGCCAAGTCCACCGCGGGCTTCTCCGGTGCCGACCTGGAAAACCTTGTCAACGAAGCCGCCCTGCTGGCTGCGCGCAAGGGCAAAAAGGCCATCACCGAACCCGAAATCGAGGAAGCTTCCATCAAGGTTGTGGCTGGCCCCGAAAAGAAGAGCCGCGTTGTGACCGATGCCGAAAAGCGCCTGACCTCTTACCACGAGGCCGGCCATGCCATTACCGGCTATTTCTGCAAAACGCATGATCCCGTGCACCAGATCAGCATTATCCCGCGTGGTTCGGCAGGCGGCTTTACCATGTATCTGCCGGAAAAAGACCCCAGCTATGTGACCAAGACCGCCATGAACGAGAACATTGTCTGCCTGTTGGGCGGCCGTGTGGCGGAGCAGCTGGTGCTGGATGATATCTCCACCGGTGCTTCCAACGACCTGCAGCGTGCCACGGATACCGCCCGTGCCATGGTGACCCGCTATGGCTTCTCGGAGCGCATGGGCCCGGTGGTTTATGGCACCGACCCTGGCGAAACCTTCCTTGGCCGAGACTTTGGCCAGGGCAAGGGCTATTCCGAAAATACGGCGTCCGAAATTGATAATGAGATCCGTGATATCATGGATGAATCTTACGAGACGGCCCGCCGCATTTTGACCGAGCACATGACTGAGCTGCACCGTGTGGCCGGTGTGCTGATGGAACGCGAAAAGATCAGCGGCGAAGAGTTTGACGCCCTGATGAAAGGCGAAAACCTGGCACCCTTTGGGCTGGATACCCCCGCGCCTGCCGCAGCCCCTGCATCGGCAGAGCAGCCCGCCGCGCCGGAACAGCCCTCCGAACCGTCTGATGAAAATTGAGGCAAGGTGAAACACAATGGATCAAAATTTTTCCCTGATGGCGCAATCCCGTGCCAATTATTACACTGCCGGCAGCCCGGTCCAGTTTGTCCGTGTTGAGCTGCTGAAAGGGGATGTCACGGGTGAAGTTGCGGTCTGCCTGACCTTTAAGAATGTTGGCACAGAACCGCTGACTGGCTTTATCATCCACTTCAAGTGCAAAGATGCTTCTGGTCAGATCCTGTGCGAGGATGATTTCTATTATGAGCAGCTCAATGTGCAGCCCGGCGAACTGTTTGGTGCCGATGACGCTGTGTTTGTCAGCGATACGCCGGTTTCCAGCGTGGAAATTGAGCAGGACCGTGCTTTCCTGAACGGCCGCGGCGTGGATCTGCGTAATTATAAGCGTGTCCGCCTGCAGGCCCCCCGTGTGCTGCCTGGCTCTATTGCCCGCACACTTCAGACCCGCACCAACAATAAGATGCTGACCTGCGTCCCGCAGGATACCGAAAACGGCTGGTTCTGCGCCTGCGGCGCGTTCCACCCCAACGAGGAAGCTGTTTCCGTCTGCAGCGAGTGCGGCGGCGACCGCGCTTACATCAAGGCAACCCTGACCCGCATCCTGGAGGAAGCCCGGCAGACCGCCGAACAGCAGCAGCGCGAAATCAACGCCGTGGCCAATGGCGTTGACCCCGCAGCAGCCCAGGCAGCCCAGGCAGCTGCCACCGCCGCCGCGGCTCAGGCAGCCATCAGCCAGGAGCCCACCGCACAGTTCACCCCGCCCGCCCCGGCCCAGGAACCGGAAGATGAGGACGAGGACGACGAAGCAACCAACGCCGAAATGGACCGCGTGCGCCGCTATGTCCCCAAAGGCCATCTGTTTGCCGATGAAGAGGATGAAGAGGACGAGCATACCCGCATGTTCGATGATGAGGAAGAGGAAAGCGACGATGACGAAGAACCCCGCCGTGGCCGTTATGCGGACGATGACGAGGAGAGCGAGGACGATGTAATGGCCGAGCGTATCATCCATTGGGCACCGCCCATCACCGCAGTGGTCTGTGCGCTCATCATTGCTGTGTCGCTGATCTACCACTTTGTCATCGCCTGATCGCCTGCTGTTTATCGGCAAAGGCGGGCTGACCCGCTGATATTTATCCGGGCAGGATAAAGCAAAATAAACCAAAACCAGCCGCCGGGCAGGGGAAAATCCCTGAAGCCGGCGGCTGGTTTTCTATTTGTTCTATTCCGTGTCTGTGCTTATTGCTGCCATCAGGAATATAGGGCAATACCGCATAATTCTAAGTGCCGATACAGCGAGCGAGGTGCGGCAGATGCCAAGCCAAAAGCGCAGATAATACTGGATGCTGCAAAGGTGAGCGCCGCCAGTGGCGGAAACAGCGAACCGAAGCAGGGGCAGCGGTCGCAGAGTGCGAGGGGCTTTTGCCCCCGAAGCACGATGCGGGTACCGCAACCCGACATTATCGAGCATTTTGGCAACGCAGATGCCGTGCCGCAGCTGCCGGAACGGTGCTTAAGCCGCAAGGCGGGAATTGTGCGGTGTTGCCATAGGAAAATGTGGTTAGAGCTTGTGATTAAATTTGCAAGGCAGCAATCATAAAGCAGTAAAAGCATGCAGGATGCGAAAAATCAATTCCCTGGCGCATAACGCTTATTTCAGCGTTCCATCCAGTACCTGCTGGTAATACCATGGCTTGGGTGCGCGGAACACCTTGCCAGCCAAAGCGGCAAACTGTGGGTCGCTGATCTTTTTGGGGAACGCCAGCTCCCAGGCGCACAGAGCCTGATATTTCAGCTTCAGCTCCCGGTTGGCGGCATTGTTGCCATACTTGGAATCGCCCAAAATCGGGCAGCCAATGCTGGCCAGATGGGCGCGGATCTGGTGGGTGCGGCCCGTTACCAGCTCCACCCGTAATAGCGCCAAACGTCCGCTGACGGCAATGGTATCATATGCGGTAATGATCTCTTTTGCACCGGATTTCGGCTCGTCCAGAATGCGCACAATGCCATGCACAGAATCTTTCGTTAAAAAGCTGTGCAGCGTGGCAGCGGGTGGTACCGGACGGCCAAAGGTTACGCACAGGTAAGTTTTGCGAATCAACCGCTCTTTGATGGCGTTTACCAAAAATTCTTCCGCCGCCGCGGTCTTTGCCAGCAACACAAGGCCGCTGGTGCCGGTGTCCAGCCGGTGGCACAGGCGCGGCTCATGGGCGGCGTCCCACCGCTTTTCCTCATACAGGCGGCGCAGTACGCGGTTCAGCAGGGTGTCAGCTTCGTCGCCATCCACCGGGATACCCGCGGGCTTGTTGGCCACGATCAAATCATCGTTTTCATAAATAAATTCCGCCGGGGCGCGTGCCTGCAAAAACTCCGGCCCCTCCTGGGAGGTCAGTCCAAGCTGGTCGTCCAGCAGGTAAACGCGGATCACATCGCCGTTCTGCACACGGGTGGCAAGGGGCTGCTTTTTGCCGTTCAGCTTAATTTTGTTTTCCCGCAGCGCCTTGTTCAGCCGCCCCAGCCCCAGGGCAGGGAACTGCTCCATCAGGTATTTGTCCAGCCGCACGGGCAAAAGGCTTTTTACATGTAGTTCCTGCATTATTTACTCTCCAATTCTTTATCCCACAAAACGGTCGCGTCCGGGATATCCAGTGTCACCATCAGCCAGCCTGCATCGTGGTCGTCAATCGTTTTAATTGTGTATTCTTTCCCATCGGCGCACAGCACACTGGCATGTTCCAGCTTGTGGCGCACAAAGGGGGAATCTGCAAAGCATACCGTCTGTTTCGTTTCGTCCAGCACACCGCGGTTCCACAGGGCGTCAGTGTAATCCGCAAGGCGCAGGGGATAATTTTCGTCATAGGGGGTGCACAGCGCATCAAAGTTCTGCCCCTGCAGCCCCGGCGCAATCACATACCAGCTGCATGTGCCGTCCGTACTCGTTACCCTGCCGCACCAGGCATTGTCCTTCACCGGTTCCACGGCCTGCAAAAAGGCACCTTCCTCGGCAAACAGGTACAACGTATCCTCCCGCACGGTTCCGGCAGCAAGCTCCGCCAGCAGCGTTTCCCGTTGGGCGGCCAGTGCCGTTTCATCATAGCGGGCGGCAAACGGGTCGTTGGTTGTCATGCCGTTGTCCGCGGCAAACAGGGCCAGATGCAACGCGTCATCTTGAATTTCATCCATTGAGACAACTGCCGTATACTGCTGCGCTGCCTGCCAGAAATCACTCTCCATCTCGGTGGGGAACGCATCGGTCTGCATGGCCTGCAGCATTGCCGCACTGCGCTGTACCATGCCGGGGCTTACATCCCAAACCTGTACCACAGCCAGCAGGGCAGCACCCGCCAGCAGCCAGCGGCCTTTCAGCCGGGCAAGGCCCACAAGGGTTAGCAACATCAGCAGGTAATAGATTGGCCAGAACAGCCGCCCACTGGAACGGAAGATGGAAAACAGTTTGATCAGCGAAGCGGGCAGCGGCAGCGTGGCAAGCGTTGCGCCGTTTGCGGTAATCACATTGCTGATGGCAAACACCGTTAAAACCGCGCAGCAGCAGGCCAATGCCCAGTGACGGCGCAGCATGCCGCCCAGTTGCCGCCGCAGCAAAACCACCGTAATGGGCAGGGCAATCAGCACGCCCAGCCCCAGGTAGGCAAAGGCATCATAATTGCCGTAAACCTGGTTCTGTGCGGGCAGCACCCGACTGTACAGCACGCCGTTTACCCCCACGGGGTTCCACAGTGCATTCAGGTTCATGCAGAAATAGCCGTACAATGCCTGCCCGCCGCTGGAAGCACTGCCGTACAGCAGCCCCAGTGCCCAGCCCAGCAGTGCCGTGCCGCTAAAGTTGGCAGCAAGGTACAGGCCGGGCCCCGCAAGCTGGCGGTTGTGCAGTGCATATTCCAGCAGCAGCGCCAGCGTGATGGCATAGGTCATCGGCAGAAAGTAGGGGTGGATGCCTACTGCCAGCACGTTCAGCACAAACAGCCCGCGGGAGGCATACTGCCCTTTGCGCCGTGCAGCAAAATAAAAATAGAGCGCAGCCAGCACAAAAAACTGTGCCCCCAGCGAGGTATGCCGGAACACACGCTCAAACAAAACCGGGCTGGTAACAAACAGCAGGTCCGCCGCAAGCGGTGCCGCGCACCCCGGCAGGAACAGCCCTGCCAGCAGCGCGCCAAACCCGCCCTGCAACGCAAAGCAGACCAGCGTGAACCACCCCATATACTGGAACGTTCCGCCCACAAGGTTGGCAACCGGCTTTAACAGGGCAGCCACCAGCGGGATAGAGTCGGTATAAGCAACGCTCAGCCCATCCGGGTAGTTGATGCCGCGGGCAATGCAAAGCGGCCAGCCAGCGGAGCTTTGGCGGTAAAACAGCCACCCGGCATAATGCTGCTGGATGTCCTTTTCAATATACCCACCGCGGCAAAAGGCATCGTTGGTTACATCCAGTGTGCTGACCCCGAACACCAGCACAAACACCAGTGCCCCCAGCAGGGCACCGCCGAGGAACAACCGCCCATTGCGGGTAAGTTTTGGTAAAGTTGAATTTTTTGCCAGTAGTAACACATCCTTTGGGGCAAAGAAATAAAATTTGAAAGCTGATATAAGCTAAGGCAATACCGCATAATTCTAAGTGCCGCAGCCGCCGGAGCGGTGCTTAAGCCGTCAGGCGGGAATTGTGCGGTATTACCCTAAATATCAAACAATAAAACAACTTTATTATAATATACACGCAGTAAAATATCAACGCAAACCATGCCAAATCTGCCCCATGCCGGGCATGGCAGCAATCCACCGTGGGCGAAAAACACCTTGCATCCCGCCGCAACAGTGGATATAATGTAAAATTATACAAAATAATAAAGTTTCATGCCGCTGCGGCGGCCGGAAAAAGGGTACAGGAAAAATGAATTTTGTTTTTATTTCACCGCATTTCCCGGGAAATTACTGGAATTTTTGTGACCGCCTGCGTGCCAATGGCGTAAATGTGCTTGGCATTGGCGATGCCCCTTACGAAACGCTGCCCGCCCTGCTCAAAAGCGCACTGACCGAGTATTACCGTGTGGACAACATGGAAAACTATGATGAAATGCTGCGCGCCATGGGCTTTTTCACTTTCAAGTATGGCAAGATCGACTGGGTAGAAAGCAACAATGAATATTGGCTGGAACAGGATGCCCGCCTGCGGACAGATTTTAATATCACCACCGGCATTAAATCCGCTGAAATCGAAAAGTTCAAGCGCAAATCCGTGATGAAAACCTACTACCAGAAAGCCGGTATCCCCACCGCCCGCTGGTGTGTGACGGCAGATGTAACGGAGGCCCAGGCTTTCGCCAAAACTGTCGGCTGGCCCGTCATTGCCAAGCCGGATAACGGCGTGGGGGCAAACGGCACCCATAAGTTCAAGAATAAAACCGAGTTGAACAAATTTTTCCAGCAGGAGGGCCTCAATGCGGCCAACTATATCCTGGAAGAATTTGTGGATGGTGAGATCGTGACCTTTGACGGCGTGGCCGATGCCAATGCCGAGCCGATCTATGCCGCCAGCCATGTTACGCCGGACAGCATCATGGAGATTGCCCATGGCAAAAAGCCGATGTGGTACTATGTTGCACCGGAAATCAGCCCCGAACTGCGCAAAATGGGCGAAGCTGCCCTGAAAGCCTTTGGTGCCAAAAGCCGCTTTTTCCACCTGGAATTTTTCCGCCTGAAAACCGCCAAGCCCAGTCTGGGCAATGCGGGGGATATCCTGGGGCTGGAAGTCAACATGCGCCCGGCTGGCGGCTATACGGTGGATATGCTCAACTATGCCGGCGGGCTGGACCTGTACCAGATTTGGGCCGATATGGTGGCATTCGGCGCTGCGCACCATCCGCTGGCGCGTTACCACCGCTACTGCTGCTGTGCGGGCCGCCACGATGAACTGCGCTACCGCATGCCGCATGAGGAGCTGCTGAAAAAGTACCGCTCCTGCCTGAACGCGGCTCCGCGCCTGCCGGAAGTTCTGGCCCGCGAAATGGGGGACCAGCTGTACATTGCCAGCTTTGAGGACGAAGCCGCCATGCAGGCGTTCCGCCGCGATGCCCTGGCCCGCCCGCGCGAATAACAGCAGGTAAAAATGGAGCGGACAAATCGGACAAAATCGAACATCTTGTGAATTTTATCCGCACAAATTGTAACATCTTGTAGTAAGCACTTGCTATTTACAGCCAAACCAGATACAATATATTCTGTATTTTTGGAGCCAGGAATAAGAGCTGCTGCCCCCGTGATGGGCTAAGCGGTTCCCATTGGGCAGAAGGAGCACCGCGGTGGAACAGGTATTTTTCATCAACCCCGTTGCAGGAAAACGGGATGCAAGCGCAGAGCTTGTGCCCCAGATCCAGGCGGCGGCCCGCCAGCTCCAGCTGCCCCAGCCTCAAATTGTTGTCACACAGTATGCCGGTCAGGCTCGCGAAGCAGCCCGCCGGTATGCGGCATCCGGTACCCCGGTGGCGCTGTATGCCTGCGGTGGAGATGGAACGCTGAACGAGCTGGTTCAGGGCGCGGCAGGCAGCGCGAATGTAGCGGTCGGCTGTGTGCCCTGCGGCAGCGGGAACGACTATGTGCGCAACTTCAGCGCGGCGGGCCAAGCGCCTTTTTTAGATTTTGCCGCCCAGCTGCAGGCACAGCCCTGCCGGGTGGACCTGCTGCAAACATCCCTTGGTATCGGAATCGATATCTGCGCCGCCGGGCTGGACGCTCAGGTGGCATATGGCATCCCAAAATTCCGGCGGCTGCCGGGATGCGGGGGAACAGCAGCCTATACGCTCTCGATTCTACAGGCTATGCTCAGCAGCTTTGGCCACAAGCTGCGCGTTGCGATCGACGGCAAAGAGTATACCGGTACTTATATGATGGCGGCCATCTGTAATGGCGGCTATTACGGCGGCGGTTATCAGGCTGCGCCCTATGCAGCCATGGATGACGGCCTGCTCGATATTGTGCTGGTCAAACCCATCTCCCGCATTCAGGTTGCGGGAATTTTGGCCAAATACAAAGCCGGGCGGCACATGCAGGATGCCGATACCATCGTGCCGGAGTTCCGTAGCTTTATGACCTTTTACCGTGCCCGCAGCGTGGAGATGCAGGTGCTGGACAACCGCCCCATCATTGCCACAATAGATGGCGAGTGTGCCCCGGTGATGGAGTTGAAAGCGGAAGTTCTGCCATCTGCGTTGAATGTGCTGCTGCCGCGGCCTGCCTGCGGCAGCGCGGTCATCCGTGGGCTGCACGAATGCCCGATGCAGGCAAAAGCAAAATAAAACCATGGCAAACGCGCCAGAACAAAGCGCTGATTGCCGTACTTGAAATAAAATCCGCGGCCAACTGGCCCGGGGAGGGAAAGATATGTCAGAAGCAAAAGTAAGGGTTCGTGTGGCCCATAACGCCATGCACCTGCCGGTGGTTGCACTGCGCGGGCTGGTGGTGTTCCCCAATAATGTGGTCCACTTTGAGGTGGGCCGCCAGAAGTCCATTGCCGCCATCGAGGCTGCCATGCACGCCAACAGCAATATTTTTCTGATTGCACAAAAGGATATGGAGACCGAGGAGCCCACTGCCCAGGATCTGTATGCCTATGGCGTCATTTCGGAAATTAAGCAGGTGCTGCGTGTATCCGAAGATCTGGTCAAGGTACTGGTAGAAGGAAAGTCCCGTGCCAAACTGCTGGACTTGGATGCCAGTGGCAAATACCTGCAGGCTGATGTCCGCCCCGCTCCCGTGCGCGGTGTGGCACCAGATAAGCGCACCCAGACCGAGGCGTTGGTTCGCAGCCTGAAAGAGTGCTTTGAGGAGTATCTCTCCTACAGCCCGCAAATCTCCAAGGATGTGGTGTATAACATCGTCTCCTCGGATAATCCGCTCTACCTGAGCGAATATATGCCGGCCAACCTGCTGCTGAAATATGAGGACAAGCAGACCATTCTGCAGGAAAATTCCATCCCCAGCCGGTTGGAAAAGCTCCTGCTTGTGATGCGCCAGGAATGTGAAGTGCTGGCCATTGAGAAAGAACTGGACGATAAAGTGAACGTCCAGATGGATAAAAACCAGCGCGATTACTACCTGCGGGAGCAGATGCACATCATCAGCGAAGAACTGGGCGATGCCGAGGATACCCGTGCCGAAGCGGAAAAGTATGCCCAGAAGATTCAGGACCTGCACCTGGATGCCGCCAGCGAGGAAAAGCTGCTGAAAGAATGCGAGCGCCTTGGCAAAATGGCCGGCAATCAGGCTGAGATCAGCGTGATTCGCAGCTATCTGGATACCGTCATCGGCCTGCCCTGGCACACCTTTACCAAGGATGATCTGAACCAGGCCCATGCCCGCAAGGTGTTGGACCATGACCACTATGGTCTGGAAAAGGTCAAGGAGCGCATTCTGGAAATTCTGGCCGTCCGCCAGCTCAACACCGAAGTCAAGGGCCAGATCATCTGCCTGGTCGGCCCTCCGGGTGTCGGCAAAACCTCCATTGCGCGCTCCGTTGCCGCCTGCATGGACCGCAACTTTGCCCGCATGAGCCTTGGCGGCGTGCATGATGAGGCCGAGATCCGCGGCCACCGCCGTACATACATCGGCGCAATGCCCGGCCGCATCATCAGCGCCATCAATACCGCCAAGTCCTCCAACCCGGTCATCCTGCTGGATGAGATCGACAAGCTGGCGGGGGACTACCGCGGCGATCCTTCCAGTGCCCTGCTGGAAGTGCTGGACCCTGAACAGAACAAGACTTTTAAGGATAACTATCTTGATATCCCGTTTGACCTCAGCAACGTGCTGTTCATTACCACCGCCAACGATGCTTCCCACATTCCCGGCCCGCTGTATGACCGTATGGATGTGATTGAACTGCCCAGCTATACCCGCGTGGAAAAGTTCAACATCGCCCGCCGCCATCTGCTGCCCAAACAGCTCAAAAATAACGGCTTGGAATCCTGCGTTACCATGGCCCCGGCGGCACTGTATGAGATCATTGACGGCTACACCCGCGAAGCCGGCGTGCGTACTCTGGAGCGCACCATCACCGCCGTGCTGCGCAAGTGCGCTCAAAAGATCGCCGCAGGGGAGAAAGATAAGATCAATGTTACCCCTGCCATGGTCAAAGCAATGCTCGGTCCCGAAAAGGTCAAGCCGACCTTTATTTCCCGCACCGATGCTGTTGGCATTGCCAACGGCCTGGCCTGGACCAGCGTGGGCGGAGAGATGCTTCCCATCGAAGTTTCCATCATCCCCAACGGATCCGGCAAGGTGGAGATCACCGGCAGCCTGGGTGATGTAATGAAAGAGAGTGCTCACCTGGCATTGACCTATGCCCGCGTACATGCCGAAACCTACCACATTGCGCCGGATAAGTTCAAGAACACCGATATCCATATCCATGCCCCCGAAGGCGCTGTACCCAAGGATGGCCCCTCCGCCGGTGTCACCCTGACTACCGCGCTGATTTCTGCGTTGTCCGAGATTCCGGTTCGCCACGACCTTGCCATGACGGGCGAAATCACTCTACACGGCAATGTTCTGCCCATCGGCGGCCTGAAAGAAAAGAGCATGGCAGCCTTCCGCGAGGGCATTTCCACCGTGCTCATCCCTGAAGCCAACAAGCCCGACCTGTACGAGGTGGATGAGGAGGTCAAAAAGGCCGTCAAGTTCATCCCCGTCAGTGACCTTTCTCAGGTGCTCAAACATGCACTCATCCTGCCCGCAGCATCCGCTGCCCACAAACGCACCATGCCGCAGGCTACCCAGCTGATCGCAACCGAGCAGAGCACCGCCAAGGAACCTGCTGCCGTGATGTGACCAACGCGGAAAAGCCGGAAAAGGGAGTTGTATTTATGAATTATAATCGCAGTGAATTTCAGGCATCCTATGGCCTTTCCAGCCAGCTGCCGGAAAGCGACCGCCCGGAATTTGTCTTTTCCGGTCGTTCCAACGTGGGCAAATCCAGCCTGATCAACAGGCTGTGCAACCGCAAAAATCTGGCGCGCGTCAGCGCAACGCCGGGCAAAACGGCGACCATCAACTTTTACCGTGTGGATACCGCCTATTTTGTGGACCTGCCCGGCTATGGTTACGCCAAGGTGTCCAATGCGGACCGTGAGCGCTGGGACGAGCTGATCAACAGCTATTTTGAAGCGGACCGCGCGCTGAATGTGCTGGTGCAGCTGCTGGACAGCCGCCATGCCCCCAGCGCGGACGATGTGCAGATGATGGAATACCTGCACTTCCACCGGATTCCTTTTGTTGTGGCGCTGACTAAGGCGGATAAGCTCAAAAAATCTGAGATGACCGCCCAGCTGGAAGAGTTCCGCATCACCTGCGCCCCCTATGGCTGCAAGCAGGTGTTTTTGACCAGCGCCGAAAAGGGGACCGGGGTCGAAGAACTGCGCCAGTATCTGGATGCCTGCCTGGCACCGGAGGCCTAAACCATGGCGTATCAGGAATTTGCCTATTTTTATGACGAGTTCAACGGCGCAGCCGATTATGATGCGCTGTTCGCCTATGTGACCGGGGAGCTGAAAGCCCACGGCATCCAGGATGGCATTGTGGCAGATTTCGGCTGCGGCACCGGCGAGCTGACCCTGATGCTGGCCCAGGCTGGGTACGATATGATCGGCATTGATGTTTCGGAAGAGATGCTCAGCGTCCTGCGGGACAAAGCCGATGCCCTTGGCCTGCCGCTGACCAACCCCATGCTGCTGTGCCAGGACCTTTTGCAGCTGGACCTGTACGGGACCATCCGCGCCGCGGTTTCCACTTTCGATACCTATAACCACATCGGTCCGCTGGAAAACTTTGAAAAGGCCATCGCAAAAGCCGCGTTCTTTATGGAAAAAGACGGCGTTTTTGTGTTTGACCTGAACACACCCTATAAGCATGAAAAAGTGCTTTCCGGCCAGACTTTTGATTTTGATGAGGATGACGCCGCCTGCCGCTGGAGCAACCGCTATGACCCACAGACAGGTCGCGTGGACCTCAGCATTGATATCCACTATAAAGATACCGGGGAAGACTTCCATGAATCTTTCTCGGAATACAGCTACCCGCTTGATACCGTCAAAGCGCTGCTAACCAGATACGGCTTTGACCCGGTCAAAATTGCCGATGGCGAAAGCTTTGGCCCTGTCCGGCCGGACAGCCAGCGCTGGATCATCACGGCAGTCAAGCAGTATACACAGGAAGCAGACGGCACCCCGGCCTAACCGCCGCACCCCTGCTTCGGGAGGTCATTGATTCTATGTGTGAAACAAAAAATGAAAACAGCAGCAACCTGCTGCGCGGTATTTCGGAAAACGGCGGCATCCTGTTCTATGGCATTGATTCCACCGCCATTGTGCGCCGAATGGAGCAGCTGCACAAAACCAGCGCCGTTACCACCGCAGCCCTGGGCCGCCTGCTGACCGGTGTTGCCATGATGGGCCAGATGCTCAAATCGGATTCTGATTCTGTCACCGTACAGATCAAGGGCGGCGGTCCGGCGGGCCGTATTCTGGCCGTTTCCAACGGCGCGGGCGATGTAAAAGGCTATGTCGAAAACTCCATCGTGGAGCTGCCCCCGCGCGCGGACGGCCACCTGAACGTCGGCGCTGCCGTGGGTAAGGATGGCACGCTGGATGTGATCCGCGACCTTGGTATGCGGGAACCCTATATCGGCCAAGTGCCGCTGGTTTCCGGTGAGATTGCCGAGGATATCACCAACTATTTTGCCATCAGTGAGCAGACACCAACGGTCTGCGCGCTGGGCGTTCTGGTCAACCCGGATCTGACGGTGCAGTGCGTGGGCGGTTTTATCGTGCAGCTCATGCCCGGCGCAACCGAGGATGAGATCACCCGCCTGGAAAAGAATATCGGCGCAATGCCCGGCGTTACCACCCTGCTGCAGCAGGGTAAAAGTATTCCCGATATCCTGAATATGGCGCTGGACGGCTTTAACCCCGAACTGCTGGATTCCACCCGCATTGACTATTGCTGTGATTGCAGCCTGGACCGCGTGGAGCGCACCATCCGCAGCCTTGGCAAAAAAGAGGTGGAAAAACTGCGCGATGAAGACCCCATTGCCGAGGTCAACTGCCAGTTTTGCGGCAAACAGTACAAAGTAGACCTGAATGACCTGCTGAAAAACTGGCCGGACACCGTAGAAAAGCAGTAAACGTATGACTTTTTGAAAAAATAGGCGAAAAAAGCTTGACTTTTTACATCGAATGCCATATAATAGCATTCGTCGCCCGGAGAGAGCGCGACAAAACCAAACTCTCCGCCATGCGGCCGTAGCTCATCTGGTAGAGCGCCACCTTGCCAAGGTGGAGGTAGCGA
>OJSH01000985.1_pt1 | contig 28253 bp, 20 predicted proteins | sample 1599441 | NCBI WGS metagenome assembly OJSH01 (sample SAMN04168658, study PRJEB22393) | human gut metagenome | biome: human gut microbiome; feature: stool | host: Homo sapiens | collected 2014-03-24 | reverse complement strand
GATTCGAACCAACGACCCCCACCATGTCAAGGTGATGCTCTAACCAACTGAGCTATGTGCCTGAGCGTTCACAATCAGTGAGGCACGAATTATACCTAGGTGAATGCTCACAGCAAGCACTTTTTAGAAGGATAGCGCAAATGCGGTATTCACCTAGGCACCTCTCAGTCTTCAGAGACGGCGTGCCGAAAGAACGCCGTGCACGGCGCGCAGCCCTTTGAGCAGCACCTGCATAGCATTGCCGCCCTTGACCTCGAGCGAAAACCGCATGTGCTGATCGCCCTTGAGAATCTGCGTGTTGAGCGCCGTCACGTGCACCTTTTCGCGCTGCATCACTTCCGTCACATCCTTCATGATGCCGGACCGGTCGGAGGCAATCACGAGCACGTCGGCGGGATAGAGCGCATCATCACCGGCGCGCCCCCAACTCACTTCAATCAAGCGGTCATGATCCTGATCGACCATGTTCTTGAGGTTAGGACAGTCTGCACGGTGAATCATCACGCCTCGGCCGCGTGTGACGTAGCCCACAATTTCGTCGGGCGGCACCGGATGACAGCAGCGGGCAAGCTGTGTGAGAAGGGAATCCATGCCGACCACGAGCACCTTGCCCTTACTCGCCGCGCTCGAAGCTCCGCGCAGCACCAAATCATGCTCAGGAGCAGGCGCCGGAGCGGGCTTGGGCGGCTGTACGGCCTGTGCGAGCGCTGTCAGCGTGATTTCTTCCTTGGCAAAAGCCACACAGAGCTCATCAACGGTGCCAAAGCCCAGGCGTTTCGCAAGATCATCGAGCTTAACCGCGGTTTTTCCCAAACGCGCGAGTTCTTTATCCAGGCGGTCACGGCCCTCGGCGATCTGCTGCGCGAGCTGCTCAGCATTGAACCACTGCCGCACCTTGTTGCGGGTACGGGGACTCGCGGCATAGCCGAGTTCGGGATTGAGCCAGTCGCGGCTCGGCTGACCGACTTTTGCCGCAATGATTTCGACGGTCTGTCCGGTCTTAAGCTTGGTATTGAGCGGCACCATCATCCCGTCGACTTTTGCTCCGCGGCAGCGGTGACCAAGCTGAGTATGGATTTGGTACGCAAAATCCACCGGGGTAGCACCGGCGGGAAGCTCAACGATGCGGCCTTGCGGCGTCAGACAGTAGACATGGTCGTCTTCCACGGCCGGCGCTGCCGGCTGCCCCTTCTGCCCCGCCTCTGCATTGGGGGCTTGGGCGCTCTGCTCGGCAGCGCCCCCGCCCACATCACTCCTCCAGGCCAGGAGCTGACGCAGCCACGCCACGCGCTGCTCCTCAGCAATGGAGGCGCCGTTGGAATTGCCCGCCTCTTTGTAGCGCCAATGCGCAGCAACACCGAGTTCGGCAAATTCATGCATGGCTCGAGTGCGGATCTGAATTTCAATCGGCCGGCCGAGCTGATCGGTAATGACGGTATGGAGCGACTGATAACCATTGGGCTTGGGATTGGCAATATAGTCGTCATACTCCTTCGACAAAACCGTGAAGTGCTCCTGCACAATCGAGAGCGCTTCATAGCACTGCTCGACGGTTTCGACGATGATTCGAACCGCACGGACGTCAAAGAGCTGATCAAAGCGCAGGTGCTTGCGCTGCATCTTTTTCCAAATGGAATAGATATGCTTCGGGCGGCCCGACACCTCAGCCTGAATACCGTGAGAAATCATCAGCGCCTGAATCTTCTTCACCGCCAAAGCCATGAATTCCAAACGTTCCTCACGAGACTCATCGAGTTCAGCAGCAATCTGGTGATATTCGGCCGGATGCGTAAAGCGAAGCGAGAGGTCTTCGAGCTCCCACTTGATCTGCCAAATACCGAGTCGATTAGCCAAGGGCGCATAAACGGCGAGCGTTTCCTCACCGAATTCCACTGCGCCCGGCGCCTGTGAAGAGACAAACCAGCGCAGCGTCTGCAGGCGGCTTGCCAATTTGAGCAGTACGACGCGCAGATCCTGACTCATCGCCAGGAACATGCGGCGAAGCGCCTCGGGCTGCACCGCCGCACTGGATTCTTTGTTTTCCGAGCGTGCGCGCTTGGAGAGATCATTCATCTTCCCGAGCTCGCGCACAAGCCCTGCCACATTCTCCCCAAAGCTCTTTTCAATCCATTCATCGGGCTTCTGCACGAGCGTGGGCACGCTGAAAAGATACGCCGCAGAAATGAGCTCCGGATCGTTTCGAATGGCCCGCAGAATGTTGGCAACACCGTCGGCATGCGCCATGACCGACTCGCCCGTAGAAAGCGTCCTGCCGTAATAAAGCGGTTCCACCGAGCTGCGTGCAGCAGCCGGATCAGCGGTTTTCGTGAATTGGGTGGCATCCATCGCCGCCTCCAAAATCTTTTTCTTCTTTTGGCTGCTCGGGTTGGTTCCAAACCCGCACAGCACCGTAATTGATTATTGGCCGCAGGCAAACGTCATCCGCACAAGGACTCTTTAAACCTCATACAGCTTCCGTCGCTACTCGGTGAATTGTAGGTAAGCAAGAGCGCCTTGCGCAGAAAGCGGACTGAAAGGAATCAAATCCTTACCGACTGGCCGCTGAAATAGCACAGCCGGAAGGATTAGGGTTTTCACTGTGTTTGCGTAAATTAGAGCAAGTTCAGCCGCCAGGACATCTTCACGGAGCCCCCTGCAGAGCGAACGCTGGCTCCGGCGCGTGAAGCAAAACCGGAAAAATCCAATCTGGAATCCCGCCATTCAATGCCGGCAGCGAGTTCGGCATTCCATTGGAAGCATTCGGGCTCAGCAGTCGTCATGACAGTTGCTGACGATGTCGAGCCCCCGGCGGGCCCTTGAACCATCACATCGCGGTCGCCGCCGACCGTACTGTTCAACGCTGCAGTCAACGACACATCCAAGCGCCTCGGCTTCACCTGCCCCCAATATCCGGCTCCCGGCGCAAAATGAAGCGCCCCCGTTATGACGCCGCCCGCCGTTGCCGCCACAGCCTGCGCGGAAGCTTCACGAATGGTGAGCACAGCTCCTGCCGGTGAGCGCCATGTTCCTTCAGCCGTATCCACCCGCAGATACCGCAGTCCGGCAAAACCCGAAATCATCCATGAGCGGTCAGGCCCGCTGCCCGACAACGCGCTGCCGGCGAAAAGCGGCTGCTCATAAAGAAAGCCGCTGGAATAAATGCGCCGCTTGAGTTTTTCCATCTCAAGATACTCACGGGCCGCCCCCATGCGATAACGGTCGTCAGCCTCAAGCCACGTCAAATCTACCGTTCCCCAGCCGCTGCCGAGCCGTCGGCGCACAAAGAATGATGCGGAAGCTTCGTCGGACTCGCTGTCTACCCCGAGTTCCGCTGCCGCTCCCTGTTTATAAAGCGTATCCAGACTTCTTGTTGTGAAGCTCCCCATCAAGCCGACACGCCAATCCTCCCGCCCGAAAATGACAGCGGCGTCAAAAGTGGTGTCTTCGCTTTTGACCGTAAAGGGTTTAGAGACCGGCGTCGATACATCAACCTTAGTGCTGCCGGCTGAAGCGCCGATAAAAACAGGCACATCCTGCACTACCGCCGGCAGATGCTCCTGCAGGTTCGTGCGCCAGGCTTTCAGCCGTTCCGTCCAGTCAGGATCGGCCTTTTCCGAATCAGCGGCAGCCTTTCGGCTAGCCGCCCTTTGCGCTTCAAGCGAACGAATTTCTGCGGCACGCGCCGCCTGCGCCTCCGCCATTCTTGCCGCCGAAGCCAGCCGCATGGAGGTCGAGACGGCGTTTTGCATCAGTCGCTCATTGGTACCCGTTGAAGAGGCGGCCGTGGCAACCGCCATCATCGTGCCTTCAACCACATCTGACGTATTGGTAAAAAGCGTGCGGTAAAAGCTGGGCACAAGGAGCGATGTTCGGTTTTCATAAAGCTCTTGAAGCATTGACGCGAGCGGCCCCTCAAACGTTGGGCTGCCCAACACCCCGACCACCGCGCCTGACGCATCGAAATAAAGTCCTCCTGTTTCCAGAAGCCCCTCTACTTTCAGCGTCAGATTTTCCAGTCCGGAGACCTCAGCGCGGCTCAAATCAAGCCCTTCAACTTTAAAGGTCGTCCCCGCCGCCGGAACGCCGGATGCGGCTTTGCGGTCAGCCGATTGGGATGATGCCGGTAAATCGGCTCCGTCTTCAGCGTCCTGAAGAGTGTCGTCTTCATCCGTGCGGGTGAGTGAAGACAAAAGAAGCGTTGAACCCGCCTCAAAGCGAGCCTTCGTACCATCCTCGAGCGTCAGTGTGGTGTGTTCGCCCTCGATAGAGAGCACGCCGCCCTTTCCTACCCAGAGATTCCAACGATTGGAGGCTGCCTCCCGTTCCGTACTGCTCCCGCCCACCGCAATCGACATCCCGCGCGTGAGTGAAGCATTCTTTTGCACGCGAACCGCACCCTGCGGCGCCGCGGCGGGCGTAAAAAAGAAATTTTCGATTGGATCCGTTCCGGCCTCGTTGCCATCATCAAATGCCGCATGAGTCCACACGAAAGCGCCGCCCGAACCCACACGAATGTCAAGATGACCGCCGCTGCTCACAGAGAGCTCTTCAATCATCAAGGTTGAAAACTGCTCCGCCTGAGCATTGTCTTCACCCACCGTCACCAACGAGCGTTCCATATCCGCCGTCAGTTTTTGAATATGTACTTCTGCGTTTGATGTGAACTCAGACGCCTCCGTTGCCGTTGCGCTGAGGATCAGCGACCCGCCGCGGCTGACAACCTCCCAAAGCTCTGCATAACCGTCAACTTCGACCTGCAGGCGGGCGCCGGAGTGAAGCTCAGCCGTATCGGCAAACTCTCCTGCCAGCCCGTACACATTCTCCAATTGTGCGCCGCTCCCGACAGTCAGCTGACCGCTCACTTCAAGATTGGCCGTACAAAAATAGGCACCTGACAGCTCGAGATGTCCTGACTGCGTCACGTTCGTTGAGCTGTGATCTGCATAGTCCTCTATAACAACATGATCGGACACCATGTAGGGATCAGAGATATCGCCGTAGACACTATTGGCCAATACCGGCGAAGCGGCCCCGCAGAAAAGAAACCCTGCTGTCATTAAGCTTAGAGACAGAGCGCTCAAACACGGCAGACCGCCCGAGCGCAAGCCGCCGCGGGATACGAGACGCACTCCTAAGTGATGAGGGAAGACAAAAGTGGAGTGCACACTGCGGCCCACGCCGCGAGCACACTCGGAAGTGCATTCTGTTGTTTTCATTATTTGAAGAGAATGTAGTTGAGAGGTGCCCGCAAAGGGGCTCAAAGATTCTCGCTGCTCTTCAAAGCTTTTGCTCCAACGCCTGTGCTCGCAGCCTTTTAGCTAAAGGAAGCCGCATTAATGCATCACGTTTTCAATATTATCACTCAATTAGTTGAAAACAATTAACGATATGCCTCATCACTTTAGAGAAAATATCAATCAAATATCTATGTAAACTTTGAATTGACAGGTTGATACCTGTCAATCGCAATCAAAAGACTATAAATTTTGATTGTGTATTGTTTGAGTATAAAAAATCCCTCCCATGCAAAAAGCATAGAAGGGATCGCGTTATCTCCGGTTATGAAGGCGCTGTGACTGCGGTTAGTTGCGCAGACTGTGGATCGGCGCCGGGATACGGCCGCCAAGCTTCACGAAGCCCGACGCATCGCCGCCCGGAACGCGGATGATGGACGCTTCACCGAGGAGGCCGCCGAAATGAGCAACGTCGCCCACGGTCTTGCCCGGAACTGGAATCACACGGACCGCAGTGGTCTTGCCGTTAATCATGCCGATGGCGGATTCGTCGGCGATCATGCCGGAGATCGTCGAAGCGGGGGTGTCGCCCGGGATGGCGATCATGTCCAGACCCACAGAGCAGACAGAGGTCATGGCTTCGAGCTTTTCGAGCGTCAGGGCGCCCGAGCGAGCAGCGGCTTCAATGGCACTGTCTTCGGACACCGGAATGAAGGCGCCGGAAAGCCCGCCCACGTGCGAAGAGGCAAAAACACCGCCCTTCTTCACCTGGTCATTGAGCATCGCGAGAATGGCCGTCGTGCCGGGAGCACCGATGGAAGAAAGGCCGAGAGACTGGAAGATTTCGCCCACGCTGTCGCCCACTGCCGGCGTCGGAGCAAGCGACAGATCAGCCACGCCGAACGGAAGGTTCAGGCGGTTGGCGACTTCATTGCCGATGATTTCACCCACGCGGGTCACCTTGTAGGCGGTGTGCTTGATGACTTCTGCCGCATCCGTGATCGTCAGGAATTCACCCTTGGCCTTAAAGGCACGGTCAAGGGCCTTTTTCACCACGCCCGGGCCGGAAACACCGACGTCGATCACCACATCGGGTTCGCCGACGCCAAGATAGGCACCTGCCATAAATGGCACGTCCTGCGGAATATTGCAGAAGACAACGAGCTTGGCGCAGCCGATTGCGTCGCGGTCACGAGTTGCTTCCGCCACATCCAGAATGCGCTGCCCCATGAGACGTACGGCATCCATGTTGATGCCGGCCTTCGTCGAACCCACATTGATTGAAGAGCAGATACGGTCGGTGACAGCCAGCGCCTCGGGAAGTGCATCAATCAGATTCTTTTCGCCCGGCGTCATCCCTTTTTCAACCAAAGCGCCGAAACCGCCGATAAAGTCAACGCCCACTTCTTTAGCCGACTCATCGAGCACGCGGCAGGCCGCCACCATCTCATCACGGCTGAAGCTCGCGCCGACAGTGCCGATCGGGCTCACGGAAATGCGCTTGTTGACGACGGGGATGCCGTAGCGGTCGCCGACGAGATCACAGGTCTCAACGAGTTTTTCGGCATAGCGGAAAATCTTCGAACGCACTTTGTAGGCGAAAGTATCGAAGTCCGAACTCGCGCAGTCAAAAAGATTGATGCCCATCGTGACGGTGCGGACGTCGAGATGCTCCGAACGAAGCATATTGATGGTGGAAAGTACCTCGCGGTCAGTCAGCATGTTTTGTCTCTGTCTGAAAAAAATTTGGAATGGGTTGCGGTCGCGTGATGGTTGACTTACTCCACCTTGACGCGGTGAATGGCTTCGAAGATGTCGCGGTGCTGCAGATTGCAGCGCAGGTTCATAGCGCGGGCACGATCAATCATGACGCGGTGCAGCGCGCGGCGATCAACATTGAGCGGAATAGAAACTTCAAAGACCTGCAGCGACATGCCGTCCTCAATCGGGAAAGCACGCAGGGATTCGATGTTGATCTTCTGTTCGGCGAAAATGCGCGAAAAATTAGCGATGATGTCGTTGCGGTCCGTACCCCAAACGCTCACCACATAGGGCTCGCTTTCCGGCTGCGGCGTCGGCGCCTTGAAGTCAATCACCATAACGGCCAGATCAAATTTGCGGCGGGCGATTTCGGCTTCAAGCTCCTGCTGGATCTGTTCGTTAGAAAGACCGGCGGGCTTCTGAATGACACACATCAGAGCGAACTGGCCGTGCAAGGCCATCTGGTTCACCTGCTCGAGATTAACGCCGCGGCGAGTGAGCGCATTGGATACAACGGCGACGATGCCCGGGCGATCGAGGCCGAAAACCGCCACATTGGTGCGGTGCAGGCCGTCATTGATTTCAGTTGTCTGAGCAGGTTGAGCTTCAGTCACTTTGTTTCTCCGGAAGGCCGCCGTTTGAAAACATAACGGCGGACGCTGGCACTGGTGCCGGCTTTGCTGTATGGGGATTGGGATGAGTCCATGCCGGAATTGAAACCCCATCCAAGGGAATCCGGCATGGCGGCAGATTTTATCGAGTGTATCGCGATGGCCGCCGATCATTGGTTGGAATTGAGCTGTGTTCCATCTGATACAGCGCAAAACGCGCCGTAATCAGACCGCATATCACTCGGTCTGCTGTCCAAAGCTTTCTGGCAGACGCAAAAGTGTCTCGAGCCTTGGAAACGCCGCAAGCGCAGCAGCCCGAGCACTCGCGGCTGCTGCGGCAAGCGTTGTGCCGCGAAGCTGAGCCGCCGTACGGGCGGCTTCCAGGATGTCCGCTGGGCGTGTGTCGAGCGTTGAGTGCCCGAGAGCAAAAGCATCCCGTCGACTCGACGGCGGCATATCAGGCGCGTCGGTTTCAAGCACCCAGGCCCCGTCGGCAAGCTCCGACAAATGCCTGCGAATGCGCTTGCTTCCGTCGTAGGTACAGGCACCGCCGAAACCGAGCACCAGTCCGAACGCTAAAAAAGCCTCGCGTTCAGCATCCGAGCCGTTAAAGGCATGGACGGCGCCGCGCACGGGCTGAAACCCCGTTTTGCCCGGCGAACCGTAGACTCTTCGCAGCAGTCCGAGCGTCTTTGAAGCTGTCCGGCGAACATGAATAGAGAGCGGAAGGTCGAGGTCGCGGGCGATCTTAAGTTCTTCGAGAAACACCTGCTCGGCCTTATGCTGATCAAGCCCGGGCTCAAACCCGTCGAGCCCCACCTCTCCGAGACCGATGAAATGCGGATCGTCGAGCAGAGACTCGGCCAGCTCACGCAGCCCGACGAGCTCTGCGGGCGTTGTCGAGTCAAGCCAAAGCGGATGGATGCCAAGCATCGCCCCCAGGCCCCACTCGTGTGCCGTAGAGAGCGTTCGCTCCCAGTCTTCAGGCGCCCCGGCGCAGAGCAGGATATTCTCGAGGCCCGCCTCTCGTGCTTGAGCGAGCCATTGAGCACGATGGCCGTCCAGACGCTCAACCTGCAGATGCGAGTGCGTGTCAATGAATTTGATGACGCGAGCGGTCATAAGGAACCAACCCGTTAAAAGCGGTCTGCATCCACAATCACGCCGCCCTTGAGCTCTACCGCACGATCGCAGCGGCGCGCGAGCTCTCGGTCATGCGTGACGATTACGACAGCCGTGCCTTGGGTATGCGCCAGTTCAAGAAGCGATGTGAAGACCTGTGACGCGGTTTCGTGATCCAAATTGCCCGTCGGCTCATCCGCCAGCACGCATGCGGGCTGCGTCACCAATGCACGCGCAATAGCTGTACGCTGACGTTCGCCGCCCGAAAGCTGCGAAGGCAGATGCTCGAGACGCCCGCCCAAACCCACGGCTTCCAAAGCCTGCTGAGCTCGAGACAACGCTTCACGCTTAGGCAGACGGCGGATGAAAAGCGGCATAGCCGCATTTTCCAAAGCGGAAAACTCCGGCAGCAGGTGGTGAAACTGATAAACGAACCCGAGGGAGCGGTTGCGCAGACGATCGAGCTCACTCTCTTTGAGCGCGGCGAGGTCCTCGCCGGCAATGGCCACTCGTCCGGCATCCAAACCGTCAAGACCGCCCAGTACATGCAGGAGCGTTGACTTCCCGGAACCCGAAGCGCCGAGTACGGCCACCGCTTCGCCCGCATGAATCCGGAGATTCACATCTTTAAGCACCGGCAGCGCACTCGTCCCCTCGCGATAGCTCTTGACCACATGACTTGCTTCCAGAACAACGGAACGCTGCGGATGATTTTGCGCATTATTCATAGCGAAGAGCCTCCGCGGGGTGAATCTTCGAAGCCCGCCAGCTCGGATAGAGTGTGGCAGCCAGAGAAAGCAGGAAAGAGAGCACCGCAATCGGCACGATGTCACTCATACGCGGATCGCTCGGCATGCTGCTGATGAAATAAATTTCCTGAGGCAGGAATTCAACCCCGAGCATCGACTCGATGGCCGAGACGATGGCGCCGACGTTTTCGGCAATCAAAAGGCCTGCAGCAACGCCTGACAGAACGCCCACCAACCCAACAATCGTGCCTTCCACCACAAAAATCGACATGATGGAAGCACGCGAAGCTCCAAGCGTACGGAGAATCGCAATGTCAGACTGCTTTTCCTTCACGGTCATCACCAATGTGGAAACGAGCCCGAAAGCGCCGACCAAAACAATAAGAAAGAGGATGATCCCCATCATGCGTTTTTCGACCTGCACGGCTGCGAACCACGTGCGGTTTTGCCGAGACCAGTCCGTCGCATAAAGTCCGGATGGAAGCACCGACACGAGCTTGGCCGCAATCTGCGGCGCACGGTCCATGTCCGTCGTCTTGACGCGCAGTCCCTGAGGACCGCCCGTACGATAGAGTGCAGCTGCATCCTCAATATTGACCAAGGCATAAGTCGAATCGTATTCGTAGTGCCCGCTTGAAAAGTAACCCGCGACCGTGAGCTGCTTCATGCGGGGAATCAGTCCCGCCGGCGTCATGTTCCCTTCGGGCACAAGCAGCGCCACTTTGTCGCCGATATGCACGCGCAGCTGCCGCGCCAGCGCCTGGCCGAGAATGACCTGAAAGGCCTTGGGTTTCAGGTCAGAAAGCTCTGCGCCGGAAACGCTTTGCGCAAGTTCGCTCACCCCTGGTTCCTTGGCAGGATCAATCCCTTTGACGACTGCGCCGCGCACGACTGCGCCGGAACTAAAGAGCCCCTGACCTTCCACGAAGGGAGCAACGGCGACAACGTCACTTTGCGCCTGAAGAACCTTTTCGACGCCTTCCACGTCGGTGAGAGCACCTTTGCTCGCCCTGATCTCAACGTGAGGAATCACGGAAAGCATGCGGTCGCGCACTTCCTTTTGGAAGCCGTTCATCACCGAGAGCACGATGATGAGCGCGGCAACGCCAAGCGCGATGGACGCCACCGACATGCCTGAGATAAAGGACATGAAGCCGTCTTTGCGTCGGCCTCGCCTCCCGCGCCGGGTGTAGGTGAGGCCGATCATGAATTCAAATGGCGTCTGCATCGTGCTCTTGGAAATCGCTCTTGAGGCGGAATAATTCAACGCTTCGAACACCCTTTCGTTTTGCATCCGGCATGACGAAAGCGTGCGTTCGACAAAAACTGCATTCTAACGGCGCAGGAAGCTTCCCCCGCGCCGCAGCAAAAGATCGAAACTGTCGACAGAAGAATGTTAGAAGACACCAACACTCCTCAATGAAGACGAAGCACCCGCAGTCCCCAAGGCTACAATCACGGGCACTATGACAACTTGCTTTTATCTCCTGCCCGGCGCCCGGCTTCCTGAGGCCGCCGCCCGCGAGACTGCGGCCGTGCTTGCAAAGTCCGACCCCGCCTCGCTTGAGGCGTGGACTGCACTCGGGACCGGCCGTGAGCCGCCTGGTCTGCAGCGCCTCGCTGAACCGCTCCACGATCGCTCACCCCATCAGGCCTGGCTCTGGAAGGTGCTCACGCACCGATCCGGCTCGCCGATCACCGCCCCTTACGAATGGATTGCCTCGGGCGGTCCCGTGCTCGACCAGGAATTCTGGAAGCTCACGCCCTGGCAGCGAAATTCGATGGGACAGCTCGAAGCCGTCGAGCTTCATGAGTCTGAGATGCCCGCTGCTGCTTGTGCGCTTGATCCTATCGCAGCACACGCCGGTATGCGTCTGATGATTTCTGGAACGACTCTCTTTCTCTGCCGCCGCAAGCCCTGGGCATTCTCAGCCGCACCGTTTAGAGATCTGGCGGACTGGGTCGGTGCAGGAGCGAGCCTTGCCGCCTGCATGACGGGCAGTGATAAGCCTGAAGCAGAAAATCTGCTTGAGGCATTCACCGCTGCCGCTCAAACGGCTGCGGGCGAGTTGCCTTCGATTGACGGTTTTTGGCTTTCGGGCGGCGGAGCATACACTCCCATTTTCCCGCCCTCGACCTACCGTGCTGTAGCCTGTGATGATCCAGTCGTCCGAGCCTGGGCGGCAGCGGCCGGCATTCCCCGCGCCGCGCTCATGCCCGCTCGCAGCAGCGAACGCGAACAGGACCGGTGGGGGAAAGCGTTCGTTGACGCACCGATCGGCGAGCGCATCGTCGTTATTGAGCATCTCCTCGAACCCTGGCGCCGCAGTGACTGGAGCGCTTGGCGAGAAGCGCTCCCCACGGCACTCGGCGAACTCGCGCTCTGGCGCAGCCGCGAAAAAGCCGCCGGCATTGAAGACGCTGTTTTCGTACTCTTTGGCAATGCCGGCGCCGCTACGCTTTTGCCGACGCCCAAGAGCATCAATCCGCTCAAACGCTTCAAACGATCGGTGCTCCCGCTCGAGAGCTGGTTCATTGACAACTTTGCGGGAGAGGTTCCATGACGCGCATTCTCTCCCGTCCTTACGATCAGCATGCCGCCGATCGTCTGACCCTTTCGGGTTTTCTGCCGCCCATTGCACGGGCGCTTGCCGCCCGCGGTATTCAGGTGCCCTCCGATTTAGAGCAGGAATGGGCCGGCATGCTGCCGCCCGCCATGCTCGAAGGCACGCGTGAAGCAGCCGAACGGCTTGCACTCGCTCGCGATCGGCATGAAGCCGTCACCATCGTCGCCGACTACGACTGCGACGGGGCTACGGCATGTGCTGTCGGCATCCGAGGTCTGCGCATGCTCGGCATCACCGCCAACTACTTCGTGCCGGACCGCGTGCTCCACGGCTACGGGCTCACGCCCAACGTCGTCGATATTGTTGCTGCCAGAACCCCCAAGCCGGATCTCATCGTCACGGTTGACAACGGCATCTCGTCAGCAGCGGCCGTTGACCGCGCTCGGGAGCTCGGCATCGACGTCATCATTACAGACCACCACCTGCCGGGCGCTGAACTGCCGCGGGCACAGGCGATCGTCAACCCCAATTTAACGGGCTCGACCTTCCCGTCGAAAAATCTCGCAGGCGTCGGCGTCATCTACTATGTGCTGCTCGCCCTGCGTTCGCTCCTTCGCGAACACGGCGTCTTTGACGCTAAGACTCAGCCGCGTCTGGATGCGCTGGTGGACTTTGTGGCCCTTGGCACAGTGGCCGACGTCGTCAAGCTCGACAAAAACAACCGTATTCTGGTTTCGCAAGGCATTCGCCGCATTCGCTGCGGCCGTACGCATGCAGGGCTCGAAGCCCTGTTTGCCATTGCCGGACGCGATATTCGTACCGCGGGGGTACGCGACTTCGGCTTTGCCGTTGCGCCGCGCATCAATGCCGCCGGCCGTCTCGGAACCATGGAAAACGGCATCGAATGTCTCTTGTCGGACGATCCCGCCGCTGCCCTTGCCTTTGCCGAGAGCCTCAACTCCATCAACACCGAACGCCGCGAACTTGAAAGCGAGATGCAGCAGTTGGCTGAGGCCGCTTTATCCAATATTGACTTGGATCATCACGCCACTTTTACGATTTTCAACCCCTCTTTCAATGAGGGTGTTGTGGGATTGGTGGCAGCGCGCCTGAAGGAGCGCATCCACCGTCCGGTCATCGCGTTTGCGCCGACGGAAAACGGAGAACTCAAAGGTTCGGGCCGTTCCATTCCCGGCATACATCTGCGTGATGCACTCGACTTGACCGCCAAAGCACTGCCCGGCGTCGTACTTCGCTTCGGAGGCCATGCCATGGCGGCCGGACTTTCCATCAAACCCGAAGGGTTCAAGGATTTTCAGGCGGCGTTTGAGGAAGTCATCCGCAGCCGATGCGATGCCTCCGTTTTTGAGCGTGTTGTGCTCACCGACGGCGGACTCGCGCCCGACGAGATTACCGAAGCGCTCTGTCAGGAAATCGATGAACAAATCTGGGGACAGGGTTTTGAAGCCCCGCTCTTTGCCAACGAGGTTCACGTGCTCTCACAGACGCTTCTCAAGGGCACGCATCTCAAAATGATGCTCGAGCTCGGCGGCTCGCGTTTTGACGCCATCTTTTTCCGCCGCAAAGAACCTTTAGCGTCGCTCACGAGGATTGCCTACCGGCCGTCAGTCAATGAATTCCGCGGCCGCCGAACCGTGCAGCTGGTGGTGGAGGCGGCCGAATAACCGAATGGCGGAAATTCCGCCGCTTTTTCCTATGATTCGGGACGCTCAGCAGCACATGCGGCGTCCCGAAGCCGTCTATAATTTTCGTTTCCCTGTATTTTCAGGGCACGTCGGTGATTTTGTGCTTCAAAAATTCTCGAAGCCCGACGCACTTTTAATACAACGAATACGCTCTATCCGCATAGGTCAGAAATGGAAGCTGAACGCATCAACCAAATTGAAGCCTCGATCGACGATCTTACCCGTCGGCTCAATGAACTTCGGGGGTATCTTTGACGTCGACCGCAAAGCTCGGCGCCTCGAAGAAGTAAATCGGGAAATTGAGAACCCGGACCTCTGGAATGATCCCAAACACGCCCAAGAAGTAAGCAAAGAAAAGAAGATGCTCGACGATATCGTCGGCAGCTTCAACCGTCTTACGCAGGGCATCGCCGATGCGGGCGAACTCTTTGAACTTTCTCTGGCCGAAGAGGATTTCGATTCCCTCGAAGTTATCGGAGAGGATGTAGACCGTATCGAGCACGAAGTTGCTCAGCTCGAATTTAAGCGCATGTTCAACCAGCCGATGGACTCGGCCAACTGCTATCTGGAAATTCAGTCCGGTGCGGGCGGCACGGAAGCGCAGGACTGGGCAAGCATGCTCGAGCGCATGTATATGCGCTACGCCGAACGCAAGGGCTTTAAGGTCACCCTTGAAGAAGAAACACCGGGCGAAGTCGCCGGCATCAAGTCCTGCACGCTCTTTATTGAGGGCGAGTGGGCGTACGGCACGCTGCGCACCGAAACCGGCATTCATCGTCTGGTGCGTAAGAGCCCCTTTGACGCCAATGCGCGCCGTCACACCTCCTTCACCTCGGTCTACGTCTATCCGGAAGTGGATGATTCCATCGACATTGAAATCAATCCTGCCGATCTTTCCATCGACGTCTTCCGTGCTTCGGGCGCAGGCGGTCAGCACATCCAAAAGACCGAGTCAGCCGTCCGAATTCACCACAAGCCCACCGGCATCATTACGATCTGTCAGGATGACCGCTCGCAGCACCGCAACCGTGAAAAAGCCATGCAGCAGCTCAAGGCTAAGCTCTATGAGCTGGAAATGCGCAAACGCATGGAAGCGCAGACGAAGCTCGAAGAGTCGAAGTCTGACATCGGCTGGGGTCACCAGATCCGCAGCTACGTGCTTGATCAGTCGCGCGTGAAGGACCTGCGTACCGGCGTTGAAACCGGCAACACGGGCGGCGTGCTCGACGGTGATCTTGATCAATTCATCGAAGCGAGCTTGAAGGGCGGCGTGAATGCCGTTCCGGCGGCCGAATAAGCCCCAAGCTCCGAACTACCCTATTCCAGACTCAACGCTTCGGAAAGCCCTGCACTGCACCCTTCCGAAGTGCTCGTTGGATCCCAACATCCGCAAAACACTTTTAGGGGAATCAAATGGCACAAGCCCAGCAGAACCCTCAGACCGTTCAGGCCCCGGCCGAAGACGAAAACCATATCATCGCCGAGCGCCGCGCCAAGCTTGCCGCGCTGCGCGCCGCCGGCGTCGCTTATCCGAACGACTTCAAGCGTACGGATCTCTTCGGCGACCTTACGGCCAAATACGGCGCAATGACGGCGGAGGAGCTTGAAGCCGCCGCCCCCGAAGTTGCCTGCTCAGGCCGCATCATGCTCAAGCGCATCATGGGCAAGGCCTCCTTCTGCACGGTGCGCGACTTCACCGGCACGATGCAGTACTTCGTGCAGCAAAATGAAGTCGGCCCCGACGCCTATGCTGCCTTTAAGACGTTCGACCTGGGCGACATCGTCGCTGCCAAGGGCGTGCTTTTCCGCACCCATGCCGGCGACCTCGCCATTCGCGTGAAAGAAATCCGTCTGATGACCAAGAGCATCCGTCCGCTGCCCGATAAGCACAAGGGCCTGCAGGACACGGAGCTTTGCTACCGTCAGCGCTACGTCGACCTCATCATGAACGAGGAATCGCGCAACCGCTTCCTCACCCGCTCGAAGGCCATTGCCGCCATCCGCGCCTTCATGCTCAATCACCGCTTCCTTGAAGTGGAAACGCCGATGCTCCACCCGATCCCGGGCGGCGCCAATGCAAAACCCTTTATCACGCACCACAATGCGCTCGATATGGATATGTACCTGCGAATCGCGCCGGAACTGTATCTGAAGCGCCTCGTGGTCAGCGGTTTTGAACGCGTCTTTGAAATCAACCGCAACTTCCGCAACGAAGGCGTGTCGATTCGCCATAACCCCGAATTCACGATGATGGAGTTCTACGCGACGTATTGGACGTACCGCGATCAGATGGACTTCACCGAAGAGCTCCTGCGCACGGTTGCCAAAGAAGCGACGGGTTCGATGGTTCTCCAGTATCAGGGCCAGGAAATCGATCTCTCCAAGCCTTTCCATCGCCTGACGCCGCTTGCCGCCATCAAGAAGTTCGCTCCGAACTACACCGATGAAGAACTCAACAACCCGGACTTCATCCGCGCCGAGCTTAAGCGCCTCGGCGGTGAGATCCCGGTTGACGCCGGCCTGGGCGCTCTGCAGATGGCGCTTTTTGAAGAAACCGCCGAAGCCAAGCTGATCGAACCGACCTTCATCATTGACTATCCGGTTGAAATCTCGCCGCTCGCCCGCGCGTCCGACGCCGATCCTGAAATCACCGAACGTTTTGAGCTTTACATTGCCGGCCGAGAAACCGCCAACGGGTTCTCTGAGCTCAACGATCCGGACGATCAGGCTGCCCGCTTCCGTGCTCAGGCTGACAAGAAGAGCCACGGCGACGACGAAGCGATGTATTACGATGCTGACTACATCCGTGCTCTGGAATACGGTCTGCCCCCGACCGCCGGCTGCGGCATCGGCATTGACCGTTTCATGATGCTGCTCACCGACGCTCCGACGATCCGCGACGTGCTGCTCTTCCCGCACATGCGCCCGGAAAACACGAAGTAATCCATGATGCAGGGTTCCTTTATCCCTGCGTTTGGAAGCTCATCGAGCCGGCCCTTCGGGTCGGCTCACTTCAAAGCCCGCCGCGAGGCACTCACGCGAGTCCTCACTGCGGGCTTTGTGCTTCCGGACGCATCCGGCAGCTGGTCAAGCGCAGCGCTCTGCGCGCACCCGGGGCTGATTCCCATTCGCCTTTCAAGCGGCGTTCTCATTGGCCGCACGGCTCCCGAATGGGCGGACAAAATCAGCCGCATGCCCGGCATTACTCAGCACCAAACAGGGCTGCGTCTCGATGCGGCACATTTGCTCGACTTCGGCATCGCAATGCGGGCCGCCCACCTTTCTCAGGGATGGCGCGGAGAGCTCCTTGACCTCTTCAGTCTTTCCGAGTCTGCGCAAAAGGGAGTCACTGTGCGCCTCGAGCGAGCGCTCTACCGTCCTCTGGGAGCGCTGACCCGAGCGGTTCATCTCTCGGCTCGTTTGCGCGATCCCGTTGACGAATTCGACCCGGTTTATATCCTCGGGCAGCGAAGCCGCACCAAACGAGTCGGCCCCGGCCTGTGGGACGGCCTCGCCGCAGGGATGGTGGGAGCGGGTGAAACGCCCGCTGAAGCGCTGCTGCGCGAAGCGCATGAAGAGGCCTCGCTCCCGGCAGCGGACGCACAAAATGCTCGATATCTGGGCAGCTTTTTAATTTCCCGGGCCGTATCGGGCGGCTGGATGTTAGAAGCTTCTTATACCCACGACCTGGTGGTCCCCGCTGGCTTCGAACCCTGCGCGGCAGATCATGAAGTCGAGCGCTTTGCACGCTTTTCGGCACGAGAAGTACTCGACCTGATTGCAGCACGCAAGGTCATGCACGAAGCAGCTTCGTCTCTCCTCTTTTCCATGGCGGCAACGCCCAGCGCTGCGGATTAAAGATCTCTTCAAGGCTTCTCAATCGTAAAGCGGTCAATCATCTGCACACGGCGAGGCTCGGCTTTCTCCAAGCTTCCCGAAACCACATAGACCTCGCCCACGAGTACGCGGCCTTTGACGCAATAGTGAATAAAACTCTGCTCGGAAGCATCGCGCCAATTAGTGTGTTTTTTATGAAAACGGCTCGATCGGTGCGGCTGCATGCCGGTCTCAAAAAGATAACTGTAGCTTTCGAGCTCGTTTTCCGTCATGCTCTTCAACGCCGGCCGTACCTTGCCCAAATGCTTCAAAGTACCGTCCGCCACAGCATCATTGGCCTTGGTGCCGGCGGTGTCGGCTGTCACGAACACCGCGCCCTTGGGCGCATGCAGAACCTTGAAAAAATCGGCGTCATAGGTGAAGTCGGGCTGCGTCACTCGGGCCGGCCAGAAGCTTGGGTCATCGTTGTCGCGCACTTTAAGCGCCTTGGTGCGCGAATAGACATGGTCGTGTCCCTGAAGCACCACATCGATCCGAAGGTCGTCAATCAGCGCTGTCAGCGCTTGCCGAACGCGCCGGATATCAGCATCTTCGAGCGAATGGTAGCCCTTTGAATAAATCCCCTTGTGCAGCGCCAAAATGACCCATTGTGCACCGCGCTCTCGTGAAGTCCGGACATCCTTTTTGAGCCATTCAAGCTGTGCGGGGCTCAATGCTGAATGCTGAGCATGCTGGTTGTCATTGGTATTAAGCACTGCAAAATGCACTCTTCCCCAATCAAACGAATAGGTTGCGCCGCCGTCGGGATCCTCTTTGAGGCCGCGCGTCAGAGCCGCTCCGCCTGAAAGCGCATCATTGACGTTGAAGTGCCGCTCAAACGCTCCAAAGCTCCGCACGCCGTCCTGAAGCGAATAGACCTCATGATTGCCGGCAACCGGCGCCACTGTGGTCTGCGTCAGAATCGGTGCTGAACGCTTGAAAAGGTCGAACCATTCGTCCTCAATACTGCCGGTTTCAACAAAGTCACCGGTGTGCAGTACAAAATCTGTATTCGGAAAGTGCCGCAGGGCCTGTAAGAGCGTATCGGCACCGTAAGCCGCCTCATTGCGCTTATGTTCGTTGTAGTAGGCGTTTTGCGTATCGGAGACCTGAATAAAGGAAACTTTGTCTGTTTTGTCCGGATCGGCTGCGGTTTTGAAGCTGCCGACAGGGCTCAGCACTTTGCCCTTTGCGGCAATGCGCCAATACCAAAGCGTGCCGGGACTGAGACTTGAAACCTCTGCGCGGCAAATCGTCTCTGGACGCGTCAAAACGCCAATCTCAACGTGATCGGGTTTTCTGGCGCCGTCCTTGGGCCGCCATTTCACACTTCGCCCTTCATCAGTGAAGTAGCCGAGGATGGTACTGTCGGCCTTTTCCGAGCGAAAAAGAAAATGCCCGTCAGCCGTTCGTTCCAGAAAGCGGCTTTGCACCTGCATTGTCTGAACCGGAATGCGGGTGATCTGCGCAAAATCACTCGATGAAGAGAGCTCAACATTCAGGTCGTCCGGTGCCGCATTCATGAACCAGCTGAAGCCCCGTGATGTGCGCGGATCCCCCTTGATCGTCACGACGATTCGGTTGGGAAGCACATCTATCGCCAAAGCACTGACCGCCGGCTTTTGTTCGAGCAGCTGAGGGAGCGGTTCCTTTGCGGCTGCGCAAGACTGCCCGAAACAGAGGCCAAGGACGAGAACGCTCAGCCCTGCTGCTGTGCCCATCCGGGGCTGAAGGCACTTGAAGCGCTGCATGAAAAAACCTCATCGATCAATATGTTTTCAGTCTGCCAAAAAACGGAAAAGGCCGACCGGCAGCCTTCATGGACTGCTGCGGACGGCCTTGAGCAGAGACGTCTAATCGGCAGATCAAACGAAATCAATCCCGCTCGTTAAGCCAAGCCTGAAGAATGGCCTCCAGGATTTGCTCGTTGGACTTCTGCGGATCGTCGGCAAAGTCAGGCAGCTTTACCACCATGTCGTGGAGCTTCACAAAGGAAAGCGTCAGCGGATCGAGATCAGGATCCGCATCGTAAAGCTCTTCGGCAATGCGCTGCACGTCAGACCAGTGAAGCTCCATGGCGATCTCCTTTACTCTCCGACGATGTTGCGGTTGTACTTGGGAATCTCAATCGTGATGTCTTCCGTACCAACCGTGGTCTGGCAGGAAAGACGCGATTCAGCACATGCACCGTAGGCCGTATCGAGATGATCGAGCTCATTGTCGGACGGTTCGTTAAGGCTGTCGAAACCCTGACGCACGATGACGTGACAGGTCGCGCAGGCGCAGTTGAATTCACAGGCATGCTGAATCTTCACGCCGTTGGCAAGCAGCGCCCTGGCAAGGTTGGCGCCGGTTTCAGCTTCAAAGGTCTTGCCTTCCGGGCAGAGCTCAGCGTTGGGGAGAACAGTGATCTTTGGCATTTATCGTTTCTCTGGGATCAAGAAAAATTCAATTGGAAATATCAGGAACCGGAGGGCTTTTCATCAAACAACGCGTCATTGACGCTGCGGCCGGCCAATGCAGCGCGAATGGAGCGATCCATACGGCGCTCAGCAAAAGCTTCAGTGCCCTTTGACAAAGCCTCCACGGCTTTATGAATCACGTCGGCATCCGTGCCGTTAATGGCAGAGCCGACCGCTCGAGCGAGCCGATCAATTTCAGACTGCTCTTCAGGCGACAAGAGATCGCCGTCCTGCGTAAGCGCGCTGGCGGTGCTTTCGAGAAGGCGCTTGGCTTCCACCTGCTCTTCACGGAGTTTGCGAGCCTGCATATCGGCTTCGGCACTCGAATTGCCTTCCCGGAGCATGCGCACAATTTCTTCGTCGGTGAGGCCGTACGAAGGCTTCACGACAATGGAAGCCTCTACGCCGCTCGTCATTTCTCGTGCAGACACGGACAAGAGACCGTCGGCATCCACTTGAAAGGTCACGCGGATGCGGGCTGCCCCAGCTGCCATCGGAGGAATGCCGCGAAGCTCAAAGCGGGCGAGCGAACGGCAGGCATCCACCACTTCGCGTTCACCCTGCACAACATGTACCGCCATCGCGGTCTGACCGTCACGGAAAGTCGTGAAATCCTGCGCCCGCGCGACAGGGATGGGACTGTTGCGGGGAATGATCTTTTCGACCAGTCCGCCCATCGTTTCGATGCCGAGCGACAAGGGCGTGACGTCAAGGAGCAGCCAATCCTCGCCTTCGGCGGCGTTGCCCGCGAGCTTATTGGCCTGCATTGCGGCGCCGACGGCTACCACGCAGTCCGGGTCAATGCCCGTCAACGGCGCAAAGCCGAAATAGGCTTCCACCTCGCGGCGCACACAGGGCATGCGGGTGGAACCGCCCACCAGCACCACGCCTTTAATCTGATCTTTTTCGAGCTTCGCATCGCGCAAAACATTGGCAACAGCTTCAAGCGTTTCATCCACGAGCGACTTTGTGAGCTGATCAAAGATCACACGAGTGAGCGTAAAGGCATGGGTACCCGAAGAGAGTTCAAGTTTAAGAACCGTCTCCGGCGCATCCGTGAGCGCTTCCTTCGCCGCCTTCGCGCGGTCAAGCAGCTGGCGGCGATCTTCTGCGGTAAGTTCAACGCTGCCGAGCTGCGACACCGCCCAGTCAACCACCGCATGATCAAAGTCATCGCCCCCCAGCGCCGCGTTGCCGCCCGTGCCGAGCACTTCGAAAACGCCGCGCGAAAGCTTGAGGAGAGAGACGTCAAAGGTGCCGCCGCCCAGGTCATAGACCAAATAGACGCCCTCTGCACCGTTGTCGAGCCCATAGGCCAACGCCGCCGCCGTAGGTTCGTTTAAAAGACGCAGAACGGAAAGGTTCGCCAGTCGTGCCGCATCCTTTGTCGCCTGACGCTGAGCGTCATCAAAATAAGCAGGCACGGTGATCACAGCGCCGGTCAGTTCACCGCCGAGCTGCGTTTCTGCACGCTTGGCAAGCGTCTTCAAAATCTCAGCGCTCACTTCTACCGGACTTTTGTCCCCCTGAACCGTACGGATCGCCACGCCTCCGGGCGCATCAACGATTTCGTAGGGCAGCACGGGCAGCGTTTTGAGTTCGCTGCGGCCTCGCGCGAGCAGGCGCTTGGCCGAATAGACGGTGTTGCGCGGATCGCTCTCGGCATGAGCAAGCGCATCCCACCCCGTTTCAACCGACCCATCCTTCAGGTAGCGCACGACAGAAGGCAGGAGCTGGCGGCCGGCCTCGTCGGCAAGCACAACAGGTTCACCGCTCTTTACGGTCGCAGCAAGCGAATTCGTGGTGCCGAGATCAATGCCGACAGCAAGGCGATGCTCATGCGGCGCAGCAGAAAGTCCCGGCTCGGCGATTTGAAAGAGGGCCATGTTTTCTATCTCTTCTTATGTGGGCGAAGGCGCGCGCCCGGCGATTTCTTCCGATGCGTGCGCCTTGGTCAAGCGAATAAATGGAAAGGGTTAATCAGCGTTTTGCTCAAGAAAACGTTCAATGAACATCAGTCGGCGGGTGAGATCAACGGCCTTGTCCCAGTCATGCGTTTCGTCGATCGCACTGCTGAGCGCTTCGAGCACTTTGTCGGCAGCGCCTCGCGCTTCATCGCGAACTGCGTTCTTCTCATCATCGCCGCAAGCATCATCCATGGCTTCCCGCCAAGCCATCTGCTGCATCAGGAAGTCCGTCGGCATGCGCGTGTTCGTTTCTGCGCCGACACTGCGGCCGGCCGCCTCACAGAGCCAGACGGCACGCTTCACCGGATCTTTGAGCACCGCATAGGCCTCATTGATGCGCGAAGCCCATTGTTCTGCCACACGGCGCTCGGCAGCGGGACGATCTGCGAAACGGTCCGGATGCACCTGCAGGATGGCCCGTTCGTGTGCGGCGTGCAGCGCCTCCAAATCCACTTTGAAGGCGGGCTTGAGGCCGAAGAGTTCAAAAGGCGTCATCTGAGCCATGACCGATCAGCCCTCAGATCTGGAAGGACTCGCCGCAGCCGCAGCGGCTCTTCTCATTAGGATTGTGGAACTTGAAGCCTTCCTGCAGACCTTCACGCGTGTAGTCGAGCTCGGTGCCGTCGAGATACGGCAGACTCTTTTCGTCAACGAGCACCTTCACGCCGAAACTTTCCCAAACTTTATCGTCGGGTTCGACCTGATCAGCAAACTCGAGCTTATAAGCCATGCCGGAACAGCCGGAGGTTTTGACGCCCAAGCGCAGGCCAACGCCTTTGCCTCGGCGGGCCAGATACTTTTGCACGTGCTTGGCAGCGGCTTCAGTAAGCGTAACGGACATGATGATTATTCCTTCTTGGCATCCTGCTCAGCGGGATGCTGCTTGGCGCGGTAGTCGGCGATGGCGGCCTTGACGGCATCCTCGGCCAGAATTGAACAGTGGATCTTCACGGGCGGCAGCGCAAGCTCGTCGGCGATCTGAGCGTTGGTAATCTTGCCGGCCTCTTCGAGCGTCTTGCCCTTGACCCATTCACTGACGAGTGAAGAGCTCGCAATGGCTGAGCCGCAGCCATAGGTCTTAAACTTCGCGTCCTCAATGACGCCTTCAGGATTGACTTTGATCTGCAGACGCATAACGTCGCCGCAGGCGGGTGCGCCCACCATGCCCGTACCGACGTCCTGTGCGTTCTTGTCGAGCGTGCCGACGTTGCGGGGGTGTTCGAAGTGGTCAATCAGTTTTTCGCTGTAGGCCATTCTCTTTCTCCGGAAGACGGTACCGGGAGCCTTTGCTCCCGGGAGGGGGTCTTCATCAATGTTGAATTAATGTTCTGAACCACTGAAATTAGTGCGCGGCCCACTCGACCTTCGAGATGTCCTCGCCGTTCTGGTGCATTTCCCAGAGAGGGCTCTTTTCGCGAAGATCCTTCACGGCCTTGGTGAGGCACTTAACGGCGTAGTCAATTTCTTCTTCCGTCGTGAAGCGTCCAAGCGTGAAGCGAATCGACGAGTGCGCAAGTTCCGCATCGCGGCCGAGCGCGCGGAGCACGTAGGAGGGCTCGAGCGACGCAGACGTGCAGGCCGACCCCGATGAGACGGCCAGATCCTTCACCGCCATCATGAGGCTTTCCCCCTCAATGAACGCAAAGCTCACGTTGAGGTTGAAGCAGACGCGGTGCTCCCAGGAACCGTTGAGGTAGACATCCGAAATATTCTTCTGAATGCCTTCCCAGAGACGATCGCGAAGGCGCTTGATGCGCGGCACTTCAGTAGCCATTTCTTCGCGGGCAAGGCGATAAGCTTCGCCCATGCCGACGATCTGGTGCGTGGGCAGGGTCCCCGAACGCATGCCGCGTTCGTGTCCGCCGCCGTGCATCTGGCACTCAATGCGCACACGCGGCTTGCGGCGAACGTAGAGTGCGCCAATGCCTTTGGGGCCGTAGACCTTGTGTGCAGAAAGACTCATCAAATCGACCTTCAGATGGTCAACATTGAGATCGATCTTGCCGGCAGCCTGCGTAGCGTCGCAGTGAAAGACAATGCCGCGCTCGCGGCAGAGCTCGCCAATACGGGCAATATCCTGAATGACGCCGATTTCGTTATTCACCGCCATGACCGAGATAAGCGTGGTGTCCGGGCGAATGGCATTGACCAAGTCATCCCAGCGAATCATGCCTTCTTCGTCAACGTCAAGATACGTCACTTCGTAGCCTTCGCTTTCGAGGTGGCGCATGCTGTCGAGCACGGCCTTGTGTTCGGTCTTGACCGTAATAAGGTGCTTGCCCTTGTCGCGATAGAAGTGCGCCGCACCCTTGATCGCCAGATTGTCAGCTTCCGTCGCGCCGGACGTGAATACGATTTCGCGCGGGTCCGCGCCGATCAGCGCAGCAATCTGCGTGCGGCCTTCTTCAACGGCCTTCTCGGCTTCCCAGCCGTAGCTGTGGCTGTGGGAGGCGGGGTTCCCAAAATGATCGTGCAGATAAGGAACGAGCTTTTCGACCACGCGGGGATCGCACGGCGTCGTAGCGGAGTAGTCGAGGTAAATCGGAAGCTTCATGACTGAAAGTCCAAAGTATGCAAGGGGAAATCGGGTTCAAGCGCTTTTGCGCACGGGAATGACAGCGGGAATACTCACGGAAGCGCTGCTGTCAGCCTCTGCGGCTTCACGCGCCTCATGCTCCTCAATGAGACATTCGAGCGAACGGCTCGCCAAGAAGCTTTCAATAACGGAATTGAGCTCTTCCCAGAGGTGATGCGTGAGGCAGGCGGCCCCGCCGAGGCAGGTACCTTCACCGCGGCACTGCGTTGTGTCCATGTTCTCGTCTACAGCCAAAACAATGCGATCGATGGTGATTTGAGAAGCAGGCTCGGAAAGCTTGTAACCGCCTGCCGGTCCGCGCGTACTCTCAACGAGCCCGGCACGGCGCAGTCGGCAAAAGATTTGCTCGAGATACGCGAGCGAAATCTTCTGGCGTTCCGCAACCTGCGCAATCGGCACCGGCGCATCGCTTTCACGAGCACGCATGGCGATGTCGACCATGGCGGTAACGGCAAAACGGCCTTTAGTCGTCAGCTTCAACTTCGTCTCCCATCGAACAGATGGCTGACGATTCTCGCTAGGGAGGCAGGTCAGCCGCTCAATCCTGACTGTTCTTGTCAATTTTGTGAGCGGATTCTACGCCAACAATCCTGAGTGATCAAGTCAGAAATTAGGGTTAGTGCTTGAGTTTATTCTGACTTACACTGTTAGATTGAGATTTACAGGCCGTAATGGGGAGGTATTTTGCAATACGGCCTTCAGGAGGCCTGAGCGTTTGCCGCAGAAGATGCGGCACGGGCAGCAAGGAGCTGCTTGGCCTTCTTTTCAAAGTTTTCGATGATCCCCTCACACGCATCCGAGCAGTATTCGTAAACGCGCGTAAATCCTTCGTTCAGGCCATAGTAGGGATCGGGCACAATCGCTTCGTCAATGTCATTGGCGTAGCGCATGAGGAGCTGAATCTTGTGGCGCATGGCGGCGGGAGCTCGCTGCTGAAGTTCAGTCAGCACTTCCCAGTCCATGGCCAAAATTAAATCGAACTTTTCGAAGTCGCTCGCTTCAATCTGGCGAGCACGGTGTCCGGCGAGCTGCACATCTCGGCGGCGGCAGGTGAGCACGGCGCGGGCGTCACAAGGTTCGCCTTCATGAGCATCGCTCGTGCCGGCGCTGTCGCTGAGCATAACGTCTTCAAAACCTGCCTCTTTCGCCTTCTTGGCGAAGATGGCTGCAGCCATTGGGCTGCGGCAAACATTTCCCGTGCAGACAAAAAGAATTTTGATCGCTTGGTTGTTGTTCATTTTGTTGTCCGTTCACCAAAATCCCAAAATCGGGCGAAGGTCTGCGCAGGGCAAGGTTCTCCCCACGGTGCATTATCCTACGCTAGCTTGCTGAAAATTCATAGACTCAATTGTGAGAAGTTCAGGCTGGAGCCGAAGCACCGAAAGCTTGTTTTCTCAATGCCATCAGCTCTTCACGTACGCGTGCAGCCTTTTCGAAATCCAGATTCTTGGCATAACTCATCATTTCTTCTTCGAGCTCGCGGAGACGTTTTGACAACGTTTTTTCGTCCATCGGCAGCGCGTCGGACGCCGACGACTCCGGCGCCACATCTGGACCGCGATAAACCCCGTCGATGATTTCTCGCACCGCCTTCTTTACGCCCTGGGGCACAATGCCGTGCTCACGATTAAAGTCTTCCTGCTTTTGCCGGCGGCGATTGGTTTCGTTTAGCGCTGCCTTCATCGAATCGGTCATTTTGTCGCCGTAGAGGATGGCACGGCCATGCAGATTACGCGCAGCACGACCGATTGTCTGGATCAGCGAGCGAGTCGAACGCAGGAACCCTTCTTTGTCAGCATCGAGAATAGCCACCAGTGAAACTTCCGGAATGTCGAGACCTTCGCGCAGCAAGTTAATGCCGACAAGAACGTCGAATTTGCCTGCTCGGAGATCCCGGATAATCTCCACACGCTCGACCGTGTCGATATCCGAGTGGAGATACCTCACCTTCACGCCTTCTTCGGACAGAAAGTCAGTCAAATCTTCCGCCATTTTCTTGGTGAGCGTCGTCACCAGCACGCGTTCGCCCTGCTTTACCGTTTCAGAAATTTCAGACAAAAGATCGTCCACCTGTGTCGTTGCCGGCCGGACTTCAACCGCCGGATCAACCAGGCCTGTCGGACGCACGACCTGCTCGACCACCTCCCCCTGACAGCGTTCGAGTTCGTATTCCGCCGGCGTTGCCGACACGAAAATCGACTGACGCATTTTGGCCTCGAACTCATCAAACCTCAGCGGCCGGTTGTCGAGCGCCGAGGGCAGTCTGAACCCGTAGCGAACCAGCGTTTCCTTTCGCGCACGGTCACCGCGGTACATGCCGCCGAGCTGTCCCATCATCACGTGGCTTTCATCAAAGAACATCAGCGCATCAGCGGGCAGATAGTCAATGAGGCAGGGCGGCGCGGCCCCGGGGGCAAGCCCAGTCAGGTGGCGGGAATAGTTTTCGATTCCTTTGCAGAACCCCACCTGATCGAGCATTTCCAGATCGAAATTGGTGCGCTGCTCCAAGCGCTGCGCTTCTACGAGGAGATTGTCCTTTAAGAGCTCAGCCTCGCGCACCTTCAGCTCGGCCTTGATCGATGTGATAGCCCGCACGATTTCGTCGCGCGGCGTAACGTAGTGGCTCGCCGGATAGACGACAAAACGCTGCACTTTCTGCACCACTTTGCCCGTGAGCGGATCAAAAAGCGAAACGGTATCCACTTCATCGTCAAAAAGTTCAACCCGTACGGCAGTTTCTGCATGTTCAGCCGGAAAAATGTCAATGGTGTCGCCCCGCACGCGGAAAGTACCGCGATTGAACTCCATATCGCTGCGCTTATATTGAATCTTCACGAGCTGGTTGATCAGCTGGCGCTGTGAGCGACGATCCCCCTGACGCAGGATCATGCGCATGGTCGTGTAGCTTTCGGGCGAACCAATGCCGTAAATAGCCGACACGGTTGCCACAATAATCGTATCTCTGCGCTCGAGGATTGACTTCGTTGCCGCCAAACGCATCTGCTCAATATGGTCGTTCACCGCGGCATCTTTTTCAATGAAGAGGTCGCGTGCTGGAACGTAGGCCTCCGGCTGATAGAAGTCGTAGTAGGAAACGAAATACTCCACTGCGTTTTCAGGAAAGAAGTCGCGCATCTCGGAATAGGTCTGCGCGGCCAGCGTCTTATTGGGCGCAAAGATGATGGCCGGTACACCCTCACGGGCAATGATGTTGGCCATCGTGAAGGTTTTGCCCGACCCCGTCACGCCGAGAAGCGTCTGATTCATCAAACCGTTTTCAATGCCTGCGCAGAGCGCATCAATCGCGGCCGGCTGGTCGCCGGCAGGCGGGAATGGAGCATGAAGCACAAAAGGCGAATTAGGGTAGGCGTAAGTCGGCATTGATGCTGCAAAAGGCGGAACAATCTGTTGAAATGCAATTCTACGGTGCACCTTACCGCTGCAGAGAGAATTTTCAACAATTTGATTTTTCTGATTTTACATTTAGTAACATTTGTATTATTTTGAAAATTTGACACTCTAAACGGGCTTCCGTAAAATTTGCAGTCTTGATTCCCCGATAGCTCAGTCGGTAGAGCGACGGACTGTTAATCCGCAGGTCG
>OJSH01000814.1_pt1 | contig 32043 bp, 28 predicted proteins | sample 1599441 | NCBI WGS metagenome assembly OJSH01 (sample SAMN04168658, study PRJEB22393) | human gut metagenome | biome: human gut microbiome; feature: stool | host: Homo sapiens | collected 2014-03-24 | reverse complement strand
CTATTATGCGCTGCTCCTGATCACCGTGTACATTTCGGGGCGCTTCGAACAGCGCTGGGGCACGGCCGCCCTGCTCGCCGGAGCGCTCACGGCCACCATGATCGCCCTGCAATGGATGGGCGTACCGACGGAAGGCCGCATCCTTGCGGCACTGCTGCTGACCCTGTTCCTGTGCTGGCGGTTCCGCCTCTCCTTTGCGGCGGGAGCGATGGCCAGCCTGATATTCGACGTCACGACGACCACCAGCCTGCTGGTCATCCTCGGGCAAGAAATCGATCTGAACATCGTAGCGGCACTTTTGACCATCATCGGCTATTCGCTGAACGATACCATCGTGATTTACGACCGAATCCGTGAAACCCTGCGGCGGGAGAACCCTGACTCGCCGCGCCCGCTGCCCGAGATCATTCAGGAAGCGCTTGGCGACACCATGAGCCGTACCCTGCTGACCGCAGGCACGACGCTCGTGGCGGCCCTCGCCCTGTTCCTGCTCGGCGGCCCGGTCATTTACGGCTTCGCATTGACTATGCTCATAGGTGTTTTCATGGGAACGATTTCCTCCCTGTTCGTCGCAGCGCCAATGCTTCCCCTGTTTGGCGACACCCTTTCGTTCAAGACGGCCGTTACCCTAGGCGTCTTTGAGCGGCCCGGCGAACACGGCGTGGTTTGATGGCGGGAAACCTCCTCTCCCCGCCTCCGTTTCCATGAATACGGGACCATCAACGCTCCCCTGTTGATGGTCCGGGAGGACAGGATTCACCCCTGAGATTCCGTCCTCCGAAGACGACGCGTCGGGCGTTTTACGGCCGCCCGGCGGGTTATGCAAGCGCGGATCCCGGGTTTTCTCCTCCACCCGGGCTCACCTTCTTTCCCCTGTGAAGGTGGCCGCGTTCGGGCAACATCCATCCCCCTGAGGATGTCGCCCCTCTCCTCGAACGGCGTCGGCACTACCTCCTCAGTGCCGGCGCCGCTTCTTTTGGAAAAGGGGGGAGGGAGGAAGGCCCTTTCTGAAGCCCCCCCTTCCTCCCCTCCCTAAACCCCACCCCTCCTTCCCAAAGGCTTTCATCCTTATCGAATCCCTCATGGGGGATATACAGGAGAAGACGAGGCAGGCTTCGGTAACTGGGCCACGCTGAGTAAAACCTGTTGGAAGGCTGAAGGTAATGATTGGTCAAAACAGGGAAAGTGGGCAATGGTATCTTCGTTGCTAGGGAAAGGGGCTGCCGGGGAAGGCAAGGGAATCGCTTCCAATCGTTTTGCCCTTGGGATACGTTCCACTCCACGCCGGATGCACAAGAGCGTTTTTTCTTTGGAAAGGATACCATGTTAGAGGAAGTCCGCATTTTAGGGAACTCTGGGAACAGAGACGCGATGCGAACAATCATCTTTTTTAAAATAAAAAAGATAGATGTGATACGGTTGGGTTAGCTGGGGGAGGAAAGGCTTTTTCAAAAAATTCCCCTTCCCCAACGTCACCGGAGCATTTCAAAAACGATTCACCCCTACCCCACTGAAAACATTCATATGGAGATGTGCCATGTCCACGTTTACGCCGCCAGCCCTGCACGGCATCATCGGCTATCCTCTCGGGCACAGCATGAGCCCGCTCATGCACAATACGGCCTTCAGGACATTGAACCTGCCCGGCGTCTATCTTTCATGGCCCATTGAACCGGGACGGCTTCCCGCCTTTGTGGACGCCGCCCGGCTGCTGAATATCCGGGGCTGCTCCATCACGATTCCCCATAAGATCGACATCATCCCTTTATTGGACAAAACAAGCGAAAACGTAAGGGAGATGGGTGCCTGCAACACCCTCTATCGTGACGGCGAAAAAATCTGCGGAGAAAATACCGACGTGATCGGATTCACGGCTCCGCTGCGAAAGCGCTCATTGTCTCCGGAAACCCGCGTGCTGGTGCTCGGTGCGGGAGGCGTTTCACGGGCGGCCATTGCGGGACTGCGGAGGCTCGGCCTCGCCAATATTACCCTCACCAACCGCCGGAAAGAGCGCGCGGAAGCCCTCTGCAACGAATTCGGTTTGCTGTGCGCTCCGTGGGAAGAGCGCGGAGACGTCCCCGCTGACCTCATCATCAACACGACACCACTCGGCATGACCGGAGCCCAAGAGCATGAAACGCCCTACCCTCGGGCATTTCAAGATAATGGCATTGCCTACGATCTGATCTACACGCCGTTCCAGACCCGTTTTTTGCGCGACGCCGCGGCTGCGGGCTGGGAAACCGTCTCAGGCCTCGATATGTTCATCGGGCAGGGGGACGCCCAATTCCACCTGTGGACGGGGCACCATCTTCCGGAAGAAGCCATAACGGCGGTGACTTCCGCGCTTTATGGGCAATAAAAAAACGCCACACACTTCCATTTCCCCATAAACCGACTCATTTCAAAAAATACGGCGAAAAGATTAAACTTTCCGCCATATTGCTTTCCCAAAAACTGTTGTCCGGCAGGAACTCATGCTGGTCAGCCTCCCCACCAGCCGAGAGTCTTTGGGATGGGAAGGGGGAGGTTTGGAGGGGGAAGGGCTTTCTTCAGAAAGCCCTTCCCCCTCCAATCTTTCATTCATCCAACGCCCGCATCACCTGTTCCGGAGTAATGGACTGCATACACGCATGGTTGCGATCACAGTGCTTCTTGCCGTGCAACGTACAGGGGCGACAATCCAGCTGCGACTCAAGAACCCGATCCTTCGGCCCCGCCGGGAAAAAGCCCCATTCTTCCGTCGTGGGCCCAAACAGCGCCAAAACGGGCGTGCCGACCGCCCCCGCGAGATGCATCGGGCCGGAATCTCCCGTGATCAATAGGGAAGAGGACTTCAACAACGCGCATGTCTCACGTAGGGATGTGCGATTGGTAAAATTGCGGGATGCGGGAATCCCCTCCATGCCGCTGCCACGGCCAATGACGATCCACGGTATGCCGCGCGACTCGAAAAGCTCCACGAGCTGACGCCAGTATGCCTCTTTCCATGCCTTATCAGGGTGCGTGGCATACGGATGCAAGGCTATGGGAGGAGTGCCCGCCTTATCCGGAAGCTGTTCCAGCAGGCGTTGTCCTTGCCTGCTCTCCTCATCGGAAAGCCAAATGTGGGGCAAAAGCGCGGCACGGGGAGGAGGCGTAGCCTCCACGGCAAGGGCATAACGCTGCGGGACGTTCCATAGCCTGAGTTCATTCCGGAACAGCCGCCCTTTGCTCCGCAGGAATAAACGACGCTCAAGGCCAAGTTTGCGATAGCGTTTTACAGGCCCTTTCCACAATAGGGAAAGCAAACGGGTACGCAGGGTGCCATGCAGATCGAGCAACCCCTGCCCTGCGTGGGCTTCCGCCAGATCGCGGAAAACGCCAAGCTGACGCGGAAATCTCAAATCCTCCTTGGCGAGCCCAACAATGGAACACACAGCCGGGTGCCTTTCCAAAACAGGGGCAAACGCCTCACGAGTAATGACCGTGAACGTCCACCCGCGCGTGCGGTGCCAGTATTCGAGAACTCCAGTGGTCAAGGCAACATCGCCGAGGGCGCTCAGGCGGATCACAACCCATTCCGTAGGGGCTGAGGCGTCATGAAAAGATGAAGTTGTCATGCCCGGAAACTATCAGCGGCCATTCCAAAAGAAAAGGATTTCTCTGTGGTCCTATGTGAAGAAACTCCCCTTCCAGAAGCGAGGATAAGGGATTTTGGTTCACCCCCTCTTGCTCTTTGTGCCATGATCCGCTAAAGTCTTTCGCTGGACGGAGAGGTAGCGAAGCGGCCGTAACGCGCTCGACTCGAAATCGAGTTACCGGTGATGAGCTGGTACGTGGGTTCGAATCCCACCCTCTCCGCCACTTATGCTAACGCGCTGGATTCAGTGCGTTTTTTATTTGGCATGAGCTTTATTCCCTGTGGATACATTTCAGGGATACAGTTTGGAGCTCAACATGCCACCATCTCACAGGGTTTCTCACCCACGTCCCAGCTCACACCTCACTCTCCATCGCGGTATTCTCTATTTCCGCATTCTTGTTCCCAACCATCTGCAATCATTGCTTGGCAAATGTGAGATCAGGCGTTCTCTGAATGGTCTGGACAGTCGAACCGCACGCTCCAAAGCGTTGCGGCTCTCGCTCGTTGCCCAACACTTTTTTGCCCTGTCCGAAGACCTGGTCGAAGAACGGATACATTCCGTGCAGGATAATATCTCACAAAAATTTGGTATTACAAAAGAAAACATCAAATCCGTGGGTACATTCCTGTTCGATTCCACACTGAAAAAAGACCTGTCTCCAGCTTCCCTGACCCTCTTGCTTCCCTCTTTTCTGAGGGAACAAAAGGGAACCCTTTCCATCAAAATATTTTCTGAAAAGGCTGCTCCTGTCCGCAAAGACCCCATACAGGACAAAGCCCCTGCCGTCAGACAAGAAGGCAATATCCTTACCAGGTCAGCTGAAAAAACACGCCGCAGGATCAGACTGGAAGGGGAAAAAGGAACTCCCCAGTCTCAGGGACGCTTTTGATGCCTACGTCAAAGCCAAGACGCTTACATGGTCAGCCGCAAGCGCCAAAGACATTCCCCCGCAGGTTCGCCAGTTCGTGGAAATTGTGAGGGAGTTGGAGCATGGTCGGGATATCTGCGTGGATGAGCTTTCTCGTGAGCACATCCGCAGCTACTTCGATACGCTGAAACACCTGCCCTGCCGCCTTTGTGGGCAAAGGCAGTATGCGGGCAAAGGCTGGCTTCAGCTTGCCGATATGGGACGCTCCGGGCAGATCGAACGGCTTTTAAGCGTGAAGACGATGGAAGTCCGACAGACAAACGTGCGGAGTTTCGTCAACTGGTGCGAGTTGGAGTATCGCGGAGCTGTACAGGCCAAATACGTGAACTCAGGGTTCCCGAAGGTTCTCTCCGACAAGGACATAAGACGAAAGGGCGTGAAACGTGAGTCGTTCACACAAGATGAGCTGAAAGTACTTTTCGGGGACATGAGAAAGTACGTTCAGGCAACCGAAGGCGTATCATCACGCTTCTGGGCTCCGTTGATTGCGCTGTATTCCGGGATGCGGCTGGAGGAGATTTGTCAGCTCCATCTTTCCGATATCGTGAAGGTGGATGGAGTGCTGTGCTTTTCCATCAATGAGGAAAGCGGGGGATCCGGGTATGTGAAGCACGTCAAGAGCTCTGCTGGTATCCGCAAGGTGCCTGTCCATCCTCATTTGTGGGATGAACTCGGACTGGAGAAGTTCGTTGCTTCCAGATGGGCGAACACTCCGAAGGAAAAGTACACATCGACTCTGCTTTTTCCTGAGTTACAGGAAAAAGTAAACGCCGTGAACCATGCCACTGTGAAGCTCGGTTCCGCCCTGACGCACTGGTTCACGCGCTATCGTCGTTCCGTGGGAGTGGGTGGACAACATGGTGAGCCGAGTACCAAGGCTTTCCATAGCTTCCGCCATACGGTGATCGAGTATCTGCACAAAGAAGCCCGTGTGGACCTTTCTATGCTTCAGGCCGTTGTTGGGCATGAGATGATTGTGAGAATCTACATGATGTAGTCGTAATATTTTATTTTAATTATAGAATACCCAGATGCTACTTTAGCTATCGTTAGGGTTTTCTGAGCCTCAATGAGCAATTTTTAAATTGTTCTTTGTTTTTTTTGTTTTTGAAACTTTGTTGGCTATTTTGTGTTTCGTCATGGTCTTAGTGACGTTCATTTTTACAGAGGAGAGATAGTTATGATTGAAATTCCTGAACTGATTTCATTGGTTAATAGTACAAACTATCTAATAGATTCTTTCATCAACCAGGGTTGCAGGAATATATAAACTAGTTTATTTAATAGCATTAAGCGTAAATTTTCTATCAAGAAATTGAATGAAAATAATACTTTCAAAAGCTCTATAAAAATTAACCATAACTTTTCTGAAAATCTTATAATGGCATTGAGAGACAATAATACTCAATGCATTTATCATGCTGATGATTCTATTCATAGAAATTTATTTGCAGGATTGGTTGAATATGAGACTTTGCGTCAACTCCATAATAAAAATAATCATATGTTAGGTTGCCTCTTAATCTCTTGTGATTCTGCTTATTACGACCTAATGCCTGATAGATTTATATGGACTCTTGATCGTAAAACAACTCATACATCTCTGATAGAATTTATACAAAATATACTGAATCTTAACTGGCTGGATGCTCTTGCTACGCTTGCTGATATTCTTGGTATGAATTATGAGAATATTTTTTTCTTTTCGTCGGCAGACTCTATCCCAGAAACCGTTGCAGCCTCTGGGGGGATACCGGACACAATTAACCTTCCTAGCCAAAGAGGCGAGGCTATATGTACTGATTTGACTGAGATTATGAGTCCATCGGGTCAGGTCATTGGAGGCGTCGTTCAATACGTCATTGGAGAGCACTTATTTTGCCTCCCCGCAACCTCCATCAATGGCGTTTTGTCTATTGGCAAATGTAATCCACCGGCTTTTTTTCTGAATCAGGACGAAATGGATCGAAATCGGAGTGCTATCATCATTTTTTGTGCAGATATCCGTACCGCTACAGCGTTGAATAATGCATTGAAAGAATGTCGAAGGGACACAGGAGATTTTATCGTCACTGGACATCTGGGGACAGACTTGTCCCTTCTGCCGTGGAATTATCTATACGGTCATCCCGTTGTATTCGTACCTGCTCCCAGTACAAAAAGTTTCGCCTCTGTAAAAGCTTACCGTGAGTACATTTTAGGGGCATCTGTAGAACGCTTCTCTGTTGCTAGCAATTTTCTCCTTCACGCTGCTCCGTCCTGTGATCTCCAGAATATGGCAGATGACTTGGATAATGTTGCGGAAGCAGAATTGCTCCGTACGGCAGTCCATATCGACGACATTGAGCGGCCTTCTGTTTTTTTGCGGAATTTGGTCAACAACGCCCGTGGATATGATGAGTTCATTCAGTGGGGTAAGAACGCTGGCTTTTTTGCCGTACCGAAGCAGGAACTCTCCTTACCTCCAAAACCAACCTCTGCTATCACATTCTTCGATCCTGATACGGTTGAGGAGAATTCTCAGCCAACGGAACTTGCCGACGTTACCGCAGAACATATCTTTAGCGGAATTACGATGCTTCATGGTCCCAAAAATGTGGGAAAAAGTCATGTTGTGCTTAGTGCTGCCAATAGTTTAATCACGCATAATTCCCTTTGGGGTATGTTTCCTGTAAATGGTGTATCTACAAAAACTCTGCTCGTTGATAGCGAAAGCACGCCAAAGAATTTCAAGGATCGTCTTGGAAAATATGAATTGCAGAAACAAAAATATAATTTCTTTTCCATCTGTAAACTTGCATCACATCAAGATGTAAATATTCTGGATGAAGGGTTCCAAGATACTCTTTTGGAAAAAGCAAAAGAAGAAGGTATCCAAACGATCTTTTTTGACAACCTTACATCACTTGTCCCGGATGGCCGTGTTTATAACGCAAGTTCCGTAAATGGCATTTTCCGATATCTGGAAGAAATGCAGAAATGTAACATCGTGCCTATACTCGTCCATCATAGTCATAATTGTCCAGACAACGCTCCCGAGAAGGCAACTATGCGTGGAACGAGTGAGTTCTCTATCCGTGCTCATACGGAGATCGTCATTACCTCACCTAAAAACAAAGGTGAAAACTCCCTACCTAGTTCGATTCTTGATGCTGTGAACCAAGGCGATTTCATAGTGGGAATTCATTTCAAGGTGTGCAAGGCTGCACGCATTTTGGAAGGGAAAACTTTTTGGCTACAGATGCCTTTCAGTGCGACAGGATTCAAGCCCCTCACCATAATCGATCGGGACGGCAAAGAACTTCCTTTGAGCTTCCTTGCGGGTGGGGACTCTGAGGGGAGTGTTGTTCCTTCTATGGAAACAGCAGATGAACTTTCTGATGAGGAAAGACGAGTACTTCAAAAAGCTGGCAGCCAGGGTAAACTGCGAAATGCCGAGGTCCAAGGCCTTTTGGGGTGCGGTGATTCAAAGGCTGGAAAAATTCTCGCTGGACTCGTGGATAAAGGGCTGCTGAAAAAACAAGGAGAAGGCCGAGGCTGCCATTACGTCATAACGGAGTAGCTCTCCCTATACTCTTTTCAAAATGAAAGGCGTTTTTCCCTGTGGGAGAACGCCTTCTTTTGCGCCTTTGCAATCATTTTTTCACCTCCCAAATTCCTTCAAAACACCTCAAAAAAGCCGTAAAAGGGGATTTTGTCAAAGTTCACTACAATAATTTCATGTAGTTAAACTAGTTTTACTCAAGCTGCCTTTTTAAATTTTAACGCTGTGCTATATGCGCCTTCCAATCCGGCTGAATATCCATCTGGACTTCGCTCTTATCGCCACCCAACCTCACCCCCTGTACGGATTATTGAAGTCAAATCCACCACAAGGTTGCCGACGACGCTTTCTAGGAGCCATACCATCCAAATCGGCGGTCTGTCAGAATTGCTCAAAGCCTGTTGGGACCAGTCAGTTTTTAATCTTATTTAGAAAACAGGGGAAGTTCTTTACCACAAGATTTCCTTGAAATGTGTAACCAATGCCTTGGAATATTCTCCCCAAGTGCTTCAGCTTGCGACATTCAGGGATGGATTGGCAACATCAACGGAGGAGAGGACAATATGCCGCTCATAAATTGGCTGAGGAAGGTCAAACGGCTAAAGGTATCATCATTTGACCTACGCCTCAGAAGAGCCTTATCGTTAACGCCCAACGTGAATTCAAACTGATTCCTTCATAGGGCTGTCCCGGATAAGCACTTCTACTCCACTGCCCCCCATATCCGTACGGTGCAAGCACCACGGGATCCCAGCGCAACACTTCATCATTTCAGATGGAAGCCCTCCAGCGGAGTCACGGGAGAGCCCCATCTGAGATGAAGCTTTTTCCTATATAAAAGGAGCCCGCCCAGAGAAGTATCCGGGAAGCCGTATCCGACGATCTTACCGTTTTGTACCGTTAAGTAGATCCATCAAGATACGCCCTAAGCGTTCCGCCAGTTCCCCATCTTCCGCAGGCTTTCTGCCGCTGATCCCTAGACCGCCGACGCACTTCCCGTTCCCATCGAAAAGGGGAATGCCTCCTTCCAGTGTCGTGAAAGCGGGATCGCAAAAATCGGCAATCGTAATCCGCTCTCTCAACAGCCTTTCATGGAAATCCTTTGTAGAGCTTTCCATGCGCAAGGCCGTATAAGCTTTGCCCTGTGCTATCGAGACCGCCCGTTCCGGCGTACCATCCATAGTGAGCAGGGCGGCGAGCCCTCCACCACAATTGACGATGGCAAGGCATACCGGGGCACCGCCTCGGGCTTCCGCCTCCAATCCGTTCAGGACAGCCAATAACACACGTGTCGAAAGGATATGTTCCATCAATGCACCCATCACAATCAGTCAATTAGGAAAAGGGAAATTTCCGGCACAAAGGTCACAAAACCTAAAACCACCAACATGGCGATAAGGAAAGGAACCGCCGCACGGGAAACCTGCTCGATCTTCACCTTCGTTATGCCGCTGGCCACAAAAAGGTTCACGCCGACGGGCGGCGTCACGAAACCGATGGCCAAGTTGACCACCATGATGACGCCGAAGTGGATGGGGTCCACGCCCACCTTCAAGACCAGCGGAAGCAGGATGGGCGTCAGGATGACAATAGCGGCCAAGGCCTCCATGAAGGTGCCTACCCAAAGCAGGAGCAGGTTAATGAGCAGCAATATGGCGATTTTGTTTTCCGTAAAGCTGAGGATGGCGGACGCAATGCGCTCGGGCACCTGCTCAAGCGTCATGACATTCCCGAATATCGTGGCCATCGCCATCAGCATGATGATAATAGCGGAAGTCCGGGCGGACTCCAGACAGCAGGACCACAAAGAGCGCCATGTGAGCTCCCTGTAAACGAACAAGCCCACGAGAAGGCCGTAAAACGCAGCAACAGCCGCTGCCTCGGTCGGCGTCATGATGCCGCCGTATATGCCTCCCAATACGATGACGGGGACAAGCAAGGCACCCTTGGCGACCCAAACCGCCTTCCCCAAGGTCTTCAGGTTACGCTGACGCGGTGCGCCCCTCCAGCCGTTCTTTTTGGCGATGCAATAGGCCACGAGCATAAGCACAAGTCCCGTCAGGATCCCCGGAGTGATGCCCGCCAAGAAAAGTTTACCCACGGAAGCCTGCCCCGCAACGCCATAGACCACGAAAGGATTACTGGGCGGGATCATGACGCCGATGGCGCCCGCGCTCGCCACGACCGCAGCTGCGAACATCTTGTCGTAACCGCGTTCCGTCATCGCCGGGATGGTCAACGTGCCGATGGCCGCCACGGTGGCGGGCCCAGAACCGCTGATTGCGGCGAAGAACATGCACGTGGCGATACTGGCGAGAGCGATCCCGCCGGATAAGCCGCCTACGACTTCATCGGCAAGGGCAAGGAGCCGGTGAGACAACCCTCCGGCCCCCATGAAAATCCCCGCGGCGATGAAGAAAGGGATGGCCATGATCGGGAAACTGTCGATGGACGTAAACGCGACCGAGGCAAGATAGTCAACGGGCAGGGTATTGGCCCCCAGTACGGTCATCAGGGACGCAATGCCCAGACTGAAGGCAATGGGAACGCCGATAAAGAGCAATACGATGAAGTACCCGAAAAGGAGCATGATGGCGTTGAGCTGCTCAAAAAGAAAGACCGGGCTGAACAGGAAAACCGTAAAGAGGACCGCCAACAAAGAATCCGTGGCCCGGATGCGGTAAACTTGGGCACAAAGGTCTTCCAGTGCCCTGAGCACCATCAGTCCAAACCCTACCGGCAAGATCAGGTACGGGATGAAATAAGGTATCTGAAGGGCTGCCGTCGTCTGAGGAATTTCTATCTGCATCCGGACGTGCTCAAATCCCTTGAACAGCATAAACCCGCTCAGGATCAGAAGGCAAAGGTCGACGACGACCCAGCTTGCAGCCTGGAGCCGATTCGAAAGCCTGTCATAAATGATATCGACGCGTATATTGCTGCGCTCTCTGATCGCAAGAGGAATGGCAAGATACGATATCCAGATAAAAATATAGCGCGCCGTTTCTTCCGACCAGACAGAGAGGCCGACATACTGGGAAATCGTATTCTTGAGCGCAAGAGGATCGCAAAACGGGGCAATCATCCAAGCATTGGACGGATCGCCGACAAACTGGATGAGGAACGTGATCATATACCGATATAGCGTCTGATAGCAAATGATCAAAATCATCGCCACCAAACCCAGAATAAGGAATGGTTTCTCAAAATGCGTATCGGCATAAGCGACCATTTTCTTCAACTTCTGCATGGCTACTCCATTGGCTGGTCAGGCATAAAAAGGGATGCGGATCATGCCGATCCGCATCCCAAGGACGCCTACTTCTGGGTGTCCAGAACCATCTGTACGAGTTCCTTCGGGAATTGATTCATGAACTTGTCCCACACGGGACGGGTAGCCACACGGAATTCCTCAATCTGTTCCGGAGTCAGATCGACAATCTTGATGCCGGCCTTGATAAAGCCTTCACGGGCCTTGGCCTCGTTTTCCGGGTACAGCTTCGTACGCTGATAGGTCAACGCTTCAGCGGCGGCTTCCCTGATCAGCCCCTGAGCCTTCGGGTCCAGCTTGTCCCACCACTTCTTGTTGGCCATCATGACCTGCATCCCGTAGTTATGGACGGAAGTGATCGCATACTTCAGCACTTCGTGGTGCTTGGCGCCATACAGATGAGGGAATGTGTTGCCTTCGCCGTCAACGGTCCCCTGCTGAAGCGCGGTATAGGTTTCTCCCCATGCCACAGGCGTGGGGTTCATGCCGAGGGCCTTCGCAACTTCAACTTCCACGGGGGAATCCGTAGTACGTATCTTGAGCCCCGCGAGGTCTTTGACGCTCGAAATGGGCTTCTTGATCGTTACAAAATTCCGGTAGCCGTACTCGGCGTACATGATAGGCTCGAGAGCGATATCATGCGCCACCTTGACAAGGTATTTTCCGAGTTCTCCCGAATCAATGGCCGCGTACAGCTTTTCCTGATTTTGAGGGCTCGTGATATACGGGAGGTCAAAAATCTGATACAACGGCGAAAAGTTAGCCATATTGGGGGTGGAGCTCACCGCCATCTCAAGGCTTCCTTTCTGGGCGCCTTCCATGAGAACGCGGTCGCTGCCCAACATCGCGTTGGGGAAGATCTGAACGGAAATCCTGCCGTCACTTTTCTTTTCGACAAGTTCCTTGAACTTTTCAAAGGCCAAGGTGATATGGTTGCCCGGAGGGGTTGTGTGGGCAACGCGGAAGCTGAATTTCGGCCCGTCATACGCGGCAAAGGCGGGAGAGGTGAGAGCGACCCCCACAAGGCAAAAACATGCAAGCAGTTGACGGCAAAACATCTTTTTCATAACTATCTCCTCGTTTGAAATGATGTTTGAAGCGCACTGTTCCCGTTCCCCAACAGGTGTTCAACGTGGCCGGCCTTCCACATTGGGAAAAAAGAAACAACATCACTACTTGTATTTTTAAAGACAACTGCGCTAAAAAATCAATAGACATTCGCTTTTAAGGGCAGCTTTTGATGCAAAATCCCGGTTTCCAGTACGCATCCAGTGAATACCGGAAAGAGGTATATACAAAAAAATTATGTTATTTAAGCATATTAAAATATCTACAAAGCTATAAACGTTATGTGTAAAAAGAGCCCAACAGAGCACCGACAAGCGGATAGCCCGCTCATGTTCCTGTTTCGCCCCTTCGCGTATTGGCGGGAATTGTGCGGGATAGGCTTCTTCATCGTCTGGCATTGGCAGATTTTGGATATCTCACTCGACGCCAAGCAATCATTTTTCCCCGGAGAACTCGGCGACTCAATCCATCTGTTCTTCTTTGTAAGTCTTACATTTTTGGTTCTTTTTCTGTTGGAGTGCCGGGTGCCCCCCTGTTTCTACCGGGCAGGTCACGACTGGCTGGCTTCCACCGCAACTTTGTGCATGTTTTCACTACTCTTTTCGCTCCCCTTGTTCCCCCAGAAGGAATACAGCACCCTCAGCGTCCTTGTCCTCGTCGTTTCGGGGGCGGGGTCGGCCATAATGCTTCTCGCCTGGCTCCATAGCCTCGTAGCGATACCGTACCGCAGCATCATTTCCATCATTGGCGGAAGTTTCGTCTTTTCGACCGGCATCAATAGCTTCATACATTTCCATCCAGCGACGGCGATGGCCCTTTGCGTCATTTCCTTGAGCATGAGCCGCTTTTTGCTTCCGCATGTCCAACAGCCGGAAGAAACCCCCGAAGAAAAGAAAAAATCCAATCTCCCAACCTTTTTTTACTATCAGCGCATGGGGAACTTGAACCTTTTGATCTGCGCAGCCTGCGGCATCAGCTTCAGCGCCGGATTTTTCTACAACCTCGTGGTATTCCTGCGCCCGATGGGCGAACCCACTCCCCTGATATTGACGCTGCTCTTTGGCATAGGGGGGCTTCTTGCCATCGTCTTCCTAAAGCTCCCGTTGGAAAAGGACATCTACCAAGCCTTCCTGCTTGTTGTCCCGTTCCTGCTTTGCGGGTATGCCGCTTGGCCGATCCTGCACAGTGAGTCTCCGGGCCTGTCCCTCGTTGGGCTACGCCTCGGTTTCGGCCTCCTCGCCGTGTACCTTTTCGTGGCCGTATCGGCCATGTCGACGCGCCTCCAGAAAAACAAAAAGAAAAAACTTTATGCTTGCCTAGGATATATGTACCTCGCGTTCTGGGCCGGATCCCAAGTCTGCTCACTGCACTTTTTCGGCGTATATGGTATCCAAGAATTGGATATTTTGTTCATATTCTTGCTTATCGTATTGTTATCCAGCTGCGGTGCCTGTACATTCTGGCTCTACCAGGCACGATGTTCTATCCAGTATATAGAAAAAACATCACAAAAAAATAATATATTGATTAATTTTTTTATGTCTAAAGGCCTCACTCATCAGCAGTCTATCATCTCAATCCTACTTTCCCAAAAGATATCTGAAGATATTATATGTGATATACTATCCATATCGCCTCTTACGTTAGAGACACATATTAGGAATATACTTAAGCGTATGAATATCAATAGCAAATATGAGTTAATATATATAATAAGGCAAAACAATAAAACTATCATGCCGTACGATAATAAATGATCCTCGCAAAGAAAAGGAGTCCTCCTCAATCTGGAGGGCTCCTTTTTATCCTGCGTGTAGGATTCTGTGCGGTTTAAGTCTATCCAGACAGTCCAAAATGCACAGAATCCCGCACGTACATCAGGATTTTTTTACAAGAGGAGGAACCCATCTTCATCGATTTCCGCGTTCGCCCGCCCTATAAGAGTTTCATGCGCGGCATTCTGTACGAAAAGTAGCCCGAACAGACCGATCCGCTTGGTCTGACATCGACAAGGAACCCGTTGTTTCCGCACAGAAACATTCCATCAGGCTGTTCATGGAGGAAAGCGGCATCAGTCGCGCCGTCGTCATGGGTCGCAAGGCCGACGAATACGGCGAGGTGACAATGAGGACATCCTTGAGCTGGCCCGCGCCTATCCACAGACTTTTATTCCTTTTGCCGGGCTCAACCCTTACGATGCGGATCTGCCGGATCGCGTCGATGCCTTGGCCCGGCAGGGCTTCCGGGGCGTGTGCCTAGACGGTGGCTGGCGGCGGTCCTTCGCCAGCCACCGTAAAACGGGAGGGTAACGCTGGATCGAAAACGGCTGAATGAGGAACTCGAAACGCTGCTTGGGGAACAGGATGCCCGGACGCTTTTAGCTCGATGCGAGAAGCAGGGGGACCCCTTTGAGAGACTCTATGCCCTATCCTTGTGAGGTGTTGTAAAAAGGGATTGACAACTCGAACAGCATGTAGATATGTTTCTACAAAAGGAGATGTCCCATGACCACCATGTCGAGCCGAGAGTTCAATCAGGATGCCGGAAAAGCCAAACGTCTGGCTATGCAAGGCCCTGTGTTTATTACAGACAGGGGACGTTTGGCCCATGTGCTCCTTACTATAGAAGAATATCAAAAAATCACAGCAACGCACCGCAATATGGCGGACATGTTAGGATGCCCAGAGAGTGCGGAGATTGATTTTGAGCCGACCCCCTTACAGAAGACCTTATTTGCGAATGTGGATTTATCATGATGTATCTTGTTGATACCAACGTTATTTCTGAATTAAGAAAGGCTCACAGGGCTGAACCGCGTGTCGTCGAGTGGGCCAGAAATAGAGAACCTCAGTGCATGTATCTGTCCGTTATTTCCGTTTTGGAAATCCGAATGGGTATTCTCTCCGTACAGCGCAGGGATTTGACTCAAGGCAATATTTTGCAGGAATGGTTTATAAAAAAGGTTATTCCCGCCTTCTCTGGAAGAATATTGAACGTGGACATGGATATTGCCATGCGTTGCGCGGAATTGCATGTCCCTGATCCTCGTTCAGATCGAGATGCGCTTATTGCTGCAACTGCGCTTACCCACAAAATGTCTGTTGTAACCAGAAATTGTAAGGATTTTGAACCAATGGGAGTTCCCATCATTAATCCTTGGACTTGTTAAGAAAAACAGCACACAGCATGAATCATGGAAACATCCCGGCTTCTCTTCGGAAAGGCCGGGATTTTCTGTTTTTAAACCTTTTGAAAGGAGCATTGTCATGGAATCACAGACCATTCAGGAACTGGAAGCCCTCACGCCCGTCGAAATGGATGCCGGGCTTGTTTTCAGCGGTGTGCCGACTGGCAATACCATATGGGGATTCCAGAATCCTTGCCTGTATACCCCCGCCATTGACCCACATTACAGCTTTCATGAATCGGCACGAGATGCCGCCGTCTGGTTCATGAACAAACTTGATCCGCTTTACCTCTATGGCCCTACGGGTTCGGGAAAGACGAGTCTTATCAAGCAGCTTGCCGCACGCTTGAACTATCCGGTGCTTGAGGTGACGGGACATGCGCGTCTGGAGTTTGCGGACTTGTGCGGTCACATTTCCCTGCATAACGGAACCATGCGGTATGAATATGGCTCGTTGTCTTTGGCTATGCGTTATGGAGGTCCTTTCTTGATAAATGAAGTGGATTTGTTCTCACCAGAGGTTGCTGTGGGTCTCAACGGTGTTCTGGAAGGTGCGCCGTTGTGCCTGCCGGAAAACGGTGGGGAAGTCATTCATCCGCATGAAATGTTCCGCATCGCCTGCACGGGCAATACCAACGGAGGCGGAGACGATACGGGGCTCTATCAGGGAACAGGCAGAATGAATCTCGCGTGGCTTGATCGTTTCATGTTGTGCGAGGTCAATTACCCGGATGCCGTGGTGGAAAAGGATTTGCTGGTGAAGCTCCATCCGGTCCTGCCTGAACATATCGCCGTCAAAATGGTGGATTTCGCCAATGAAATCAGGAAGCAATTCATAGGTGCATCCGCTGCCTACACGGATACCATTGAGGTGACGCTCTCCACGAGAACCTTACTCCGCTGGGCTGATTTGCCCCTGCGCTTTCAGCCGTTGGCGCATCAGGGCATCCAGCCGTTATCCTACGCGCTGGATCGGGCCTTGGGTTTTCGGGCGTCCCGGCCCACCCGTGCCATGTTGCATGAACTTCTTCAGCGGATGTTCCCGATGGACTGCCATCTGGGGGAGTAAAAACGGCTCCGGCAATCATGCTGGAGCAATGGCTGACCTCAATTCTCGGGCATATGGAAGCTGACGATCCCGGCTATCTCGACACGCTTCCTCAGCTTCCGCAGGTTATTCTGAAAAACGAGGCTTCTTCACGCTTTTGGCGTGGGGAAGCCTTTTCTCATGCGCTTGAGCTTCTCTGTGGACGTTCTGGAAGGAGAGACCGAAGCCTGACCATTCCTGCGGATGACTGCGTGGATGGAAATCCGGTCCGGGAACTGCTGGAACGCTCCCTCCAAAAACTTGCTGAAGGCTATCACATCGAACTCTTAACCCCTTTAACCAACTAACGGAGTTATCATGGATACCCCCATTCTTTCCGACATCAAGGTTCTCGACAATCTTCTCGCCCTGAATCTCAACGTCAATCTCTGGTCCGCCCGTAAAAAGATGGCGCTGAAAGACTTCGGCGGCGCGGAACTTCCTCCTGAAGATTTGGCCTCTCTGGGTTCCAAGCGTATCGCCGATCCGAACAGCCTCAAGGTCTTCGTCACTCTGAAAGCCCGTGCCTTCAATTATCTGGATCGGCACGGCATCCGATTCATGTCCGGCTGGGCCATCCCTGAAGACAAGGCGGGAGACATCATCAAGGAACTCATAGGTATCCGGGATGAGTTTCTGAAGGAAAAGGATGCGTTCCTTGCCGATTACGATCAGTCTATTGAAAATTGGATCAACAAACACACGAAGTGGGCCAGCATCATCAGGGAATCCACGGTGGGTTCCGAGTATGTCCGTTCCCGCATGGGATTCTCCTGGCAGTTGTATCGGGTTGCGCCGCTCATGGAGCATGCCGTCCCGGAAGCCGTTGCCGAGTCCGGCCTTAATGAGGAAGTGGAGAATCTCGCCAAAACGCTTTTCGGAGAGATTGCCCGTTCCGCGGACGAGACATGGAATCGCGTCTACGCGGGCAAAACGGAAGTGACCCACAAGGCGTTGTCCCCCCTGCGGACCCTCCAGCAGAAATTGTCCGGCCTGACGTTCATCAATCCGCATGTGAGTCCCGTGGTGGACATCATCCAGATGGCTTTTAGCCAGATTCCCAAGAAGGGCAACATCACTGGTGCCGATCTGGTCATGTTGCAAGGGGTGGTTTGTCTGCTTCGTGATCCGAATGCGCTCATTGCCCATGCCGAAAGGGTTATCGAAGGCTACGGCCCTGCCAGCGTTCTTGATGCGGTAACGGCCCCGGTCATGCAGGATATTCCTGTGCGTGAAGACTTGCCGGAGGTCTTTCCCGTACCCCACGCCAATCTCCCCAATGTAGGATTGTGGTGACATCATGCTGAAACAAAAGGATATCATGGAATGCCTGCCATTGCTGGCAAGCGTTTTGGGAAACCAGTACTGCGTAACAGTTGAAATCGGCGGAAGTGAAGCCTACACGGACGGCAAAACGATCCATTTGCCCGCGCTTCCGTTGGATTTTGAACCAGAATTGATAATAATGATAAGAGGATTCACAGATCATGAATCTGCCCATATCCGGGAAACGGATTTTGAGACTCTGAGAAAGGCGAATTTAACGCCTTTTCAGCATAATTTGTTCAACATACTGGAAGATTGGCGTATCGAAGAACGCCTTTCGGCACGGTATCCGGGATGTCGGGAAAACTTCAGGCATCTGATTCAGAAACTCTTTGGAACACAAAAGGCCGGGGATACGAACCCGGCCTTTTCCATTTTGAACACCATCTTGCTGACGGTGCGTTCGTGGTCTGTGAACGCCATTATTCCCCGCAGAGAATCCGTGGCGAAGACGATGGAACGCCACTATCCGGGACTTCGAAAGGCATTGGATGGGATTCTCGATAGGGTGAGGGATTCCTGCAAGGATACCGAAGAATGCATCCGGTATGCGCTGGAACTGGAGCAGGCCACCCTTGCCTGGAGTCTTGAACAAAAATCCATCACGGAACCGGAGAAAGAGGATTCAGGAGCGGCTCAGGATGAATCTGTGGCTTCCTCAAATGCTTCGTTGGATTCTCTGGAAAAAGCGGTGGGGGCGTTGTCTTCCGATGAGCTTCCGAGGGGATTTGGCGAGTCTCTGGCGGAACGGATAGAACTGGACAGCCCCAAGGACAGGCAGAAGCAACTGAGGGTAGCCGTCACGGGGAAGAAACGACTTGCGGAGCTTCCTCTCGGACAACTCAGCCGGATCGAACGCCAGACTACCGGACTTGGTTTCAGGCTTCAGGGACTCATGCAGGCGCAAAAATGGCTGCCCGTCATGCCGGGAGTACGAGGGCGTTTTTCCTCTTCGCTGTGCCACAGGATGTCGGTCGGGAATCCCAGAGTGTTCGTGAAGAACGGTTTCCGGGAATCGCCGGATACGGCGGTTCACATTCTCTTGGACAGCAGCGGTTCCATGACGGACTCCGGCCTCATGTTCGCGAATGCCGTGTGCTATGCCGTGGGAAAGGCTCTTCAGGGCATATCGGGCGTAAATCTGGGCATTACGGCGTTTCCCGGCGCAAACAGGGCGAAACGCGGGGCAACGCCCCTGTTCTTCGGCACGGTGAAAAGCTCACCGCCAGATTCCCCGAAATCGCCTACGGGATGACTCCGATGGCGGAATCTCTCTGGTGGGTTATGCAGCAGATGTGTCTCCTCCGCGAGAACAGGAAAATCATCCTGATCATCACGGACGGAGAACCCGATTCCATCCCCGCCGCACAGGAGGCGTTCAAGCAGGCTCAGAAAAAGGGCTTTGAATGCTACGGCCTCGGCATCATGTGTTCGAACATCGCAACCTTGCTGCCCCATACCAGCCGCGTCATCGAGACGCTTCCACAACTTGCTCCGGCACTGTTCGAACTGCTCGAAGGGGCTTTGAGGAGGAAGGCATGACGGACACTTTCCGACTGTGCCGCCTTGGGCTTTTGCCGAGGATGCCGCTGTGCCTCGGAAAACATATCGAGTGGGACTGTGGAACTGCCCGCCAGTGCCGTTTGTCTCGCTTCATAACCAGATAGGAAGGAAAAATATGAGTCTTGGGAAATGGATACCGGTGGTGATTGCGATTCTGACCGTCATAGCGGATGAGATGGACGAATAAAACTCGCTAAAGGGTATCCGGTTTTCCCGGATACCCTTGTCCCTGTTAAGGAACAATATTTTTTGCGGAAGTTGCCTTCTCATATAAAAATACTAAATCTAAATTTATTAAATTAAGATTTAGTAAATTATGATTTAAAAATCAAAAATAAAGAGAGATTTATTGGAATAAATAAAATAATTTCAATTGATTAACAATATTTACGAGTGGCAGGGCAGTTGTCTTACCATCGTCTACGGCAGAATACGCATGGGAAAACCGGAATTCATCAGAATACGGTTTGCGAGCCAAAACCGCACAGGTACTATGCCTGTGCCGGATGTACGGGCGACGTGCAGTTACGGAAATTCAGCGCTTTTGTTCTGAACCCAAGGCAAAAAGAAGGGATACCCGAATCTAATCAGGTATCCTTTCTTTTCTGCTATTCATTTTACATCAGAGAGTTTATTCGTAAAATAATATATTTTAATTAATCAGATATATTCTTTGCAGCCTTTTTGATCTTTGAAAGATAAATATACGATGTCAGGATAGTCAACACTATAAAAAATAATGCGAATGGTCTCGTAAAGAATACAGTCCAATCATTGCCTGAAATAAGCAGCGTCTGCCGAATTTTTTCTTCCAAAAGCTGTCCAAGGAAGAAAGCCACAATGAGCGTAGGGAGGTTTAAAGACATTTTATTCAGTAGATATCCAATAATACCAAACCAGAACATTACCCACACATCAAACATATTGCCATTGAAAACATATGCTCCCAGAATACTAAAAACAAGAATACAAGCATATAAAGTTGAACGAGGTATGTTCGTCAGGCGGCGCACATAGCGAATGAAAACGCTACCTATCAGCAAGGTAAAAAAGTTGGAAATCAGCAGCACCGCAAAAAGAGCATAGAGCAGCGATGCATGATCTTCCATAAAACGGGGGCCCGGTACCAACCCCTTGATCATGAATCCTCCCATGATCAGAGCCGCCGCAAGGTTACCGGGAATCCCCAGCGTCACCAATGGGACCAGATTAGGGCCGTTGACGGCGTTATTGCCCGCCTCGGAAGCGGCAATCCCCTCTAAGGCTCCCTTGCCAAACAGTTCAGGCGTCTTGGACTTCTTACGCGCCCACAGATAACTCAAATAGGCTCCGACAGTCGTACCGATGCCTGGAACGATGCCTATGATGCTACCGATGAACGTGGAACGTCCGATAGTAGGTAGGCAAGTCTTGAACTCTTTGGCTGTAACCCTGTTGTCGTCCGGGTTGGAGCTAATGATGATCTTTTCCTCCTGCTCCCCACTTTTCCTCTGGGCCAAACGCTGCCGGAAATAATTTTCCGCCTGCAACAGCACTTCCGAAAAGGCCAATAGCCCAATAACCATGGGCATAAGGCTGAATCCGTCGGCCAAATCGACAATGCCGAAGGTCAACCGCATGGTACCAAATTCCGGATCGGTGCCTACTGTGGCAAGAAAAAGCCCCAAGGCTGTCGAAAGCAGGCCCCGTAGAGGATCGGCAGTGGCCGCTACGGAAATAACGACCAAAGAGAAGAGCACGACCATACTGTATTCGGGCGGGCCGATGCGCAAGGCAATAGCCGCGACGGGGGCAGCCAAGAAGATCAGCACCAAATCGGACAAAGCATCGGCCAATACAGAGGAATAAAGAGCCGTCTGCATGGCTTTTCCGCTCTTTCCTTGTCTTGCGAGCGGGTACCCGTCAAAGGTAGTGCACATAGCCTGCGGCGTACCGGGAATATTGAATAAAATAGCGGGCAGAGAACCGCCGAAATTTCCTCCCTTGGAAAGCCCCATGAGCATGGCGATTCCGGGAATCGGACCGAGATAATAGGTAAAGGGCAGGAGCAGGACGATGGCCATAGTGTCCGTCAACCCGGGGATGGACCCCATAATGGCGCCACACAAAACTCCAATAAAGGCCCAAAAGAAATTTTCCCAAGCAAAAACGAGATCCAGAGCCCCAATAATATCTTCAAGCATAGTGTTCTCCGATACGGTTGCGTACTAAAAAAGAATACCGCTTGGTAAAGGATAATTAAGAAAAAAGACAACTATCCCGTAAATAACTCCAAGCAAAAGAAGAGGCGTCAGTACAATACGTATCAAACCACGCTCGAGGAAAAAAAATATGTATATCATGCCAAATACAGCATTAGTCACAAAAAATCCGACGTACTCCGTGCTCATGATACAGACGGCGTAACTCACTATAAGAAAAAGGATACGCGGGAAAACGGAATCGGATGGATTGGAAAACGCCTTGGCCACTGCTTCCAAAGAAATATTTTTTCCTGTGGTACGCAGAGCCATAAACAGGGCTGGAATGGCAAGGAAGATGATTGTCAGGCGCGGGTACATGGCCTGCTCTTCGCCTGAGATCTGCTGTGGGATAATTACAAACCACAACAGTGCGCAAAGACAGAGGAACAGACATCCTATGAAGCGATCTATCAGCATAGGGCCCCCTTTATTCCCGGAGGAAAACCCTCCGGGAATGATTGGTACTATTGACTAGTTGCTGTCCTGCTCATTGTACTTCAGCATTTCTTGAACGGATTCAACGGAATGACGTGAAAAGGCATCATAATCCTTTCCGGAAAGGAACTGCGGGATGAATCCCGCCGCCTTCATCTTGTCCTGGAGTTCAGGATTTTTCAGGACGTTGGCAATAGCCTGTTCCCACTTGTCGCAAATGGCCTTTGGGGTCCCCTTGGGGAAGGCAAAGCCGTACATCAAAGAGGTTGCAAAGGGATATCCCATGTCACGCAGCTTGGGCACGCCGGCAATGTATGGGACTTCCGAAGTTCCCAAATTGGCCAGCACAAGCAAGTCTCCCTTGCGGGCCGCCTGATAACCGGCGGTCCCCACGCCAAGCTCACACGCGTCAATATGCCCGCCCATCAAGTCAGCCGTGGCTGGTCCGCCACTCTTATACATGACCAGCCTGAACTTGATGCCCTCGTGAATAGCCGCGGCGTGAAGAACTTCAAGAGCTTCCTGACTGGCTCCGGAACCCACGGATACGGTGCCGGGATGTGCTTTGGCGTAATCCACAAGTTCCTTCCACGTCTTATAGGGCTTATCCGGACGCGTGAGGAGCAGGCGATCCTGCGGCATATAAGCTCCTACAAAAATGATGTCATCCAAATTGTAGGCAGGAGCCTTGAGAAAATAGGTGGCCACCAGCGCATTGCCGATAGCTCCGCCAATGACGGTATATCCATCATTTTTAGCCTTCAGGCCAAAATTCAATCCGGGGATGCCGCTTCCTCCCCCCTTATTGACGATGACGAGGGGCTGCCCCAGTTCTTTGGACAGATAGTCTGCGACCATCCGAACCGAAACATCAGCCGCACCGCCCGGAGCAAAAGGAACTATACAGGTCACAGCCTTGTCGGGATACTGCGCCGACGCGGAACCTGTACCTGCCAACAACAACGCCGCCAAGAGCAACCCAAAGAAACTCTTCATGATATACCCCTTTTCATGCCAGCCGAACGAGATCGGCTTTTGGAGTTAGCGAAGAAGATAGGGAATATTGACGTACAGAGCCTGTTGAGGACATTCCACTTCACAAGGCAGACAGAACCAGCAGTTCCTGTAGTGCCCAGTGGGACCGCCACAGGACAGGCAACGCGATGCTTCGTCCCGGGCCTCCTGCTCAGTCAAATATTGCGTCGTTTCAGTGAAATCTCCGGTACCCGTGCAGAAGTGGCCCAAGCCCGTTTGACGAGGGATAGCGACGGCATTGCCGGTATCAACGGTAAAGTCGTCTACATAAGGACCGGCGTACTGACGGCCATAGAACATGTCCTGACCAGCCAAGAGACGGATGATCGAGGTAGCTGCGCGACGTCCGGAAGCCATAGCGTATACGGCGGACGAAGGCCCATGCTCCATGTCGCCGGCGGCGAAGATAGCCTTGTCTCCGAGCTGCAATGTCACGGGATCAAGGGTGACATCTCCCACAAGCTGCGTCAGCTGGCTGTCCCGTTCCTGCCCCACGGCCATAATGACGCTGTCAGCCTCTATGCTGCGGATCTCGTCGGCCTTAAAGTCAGGGTAGTCCAGACATTGCGGCGGCAGCAATTCCAGATCATGACGGCAAGACAACGCCAGTTTCCCGTTTTTGCCCTCCACTTTCACGGGTGCCCAGGTAAAAGCAAATTTGATGCCCTGCTTCCTGGCCTTGGCAATATCTTCAGCATCGGCTCGGAATGCATCAATGGTGCGGCGATAAACGATGGTAACGCTTTCCGCGCCTTGACGCATGGCCGCTTGCGCGCTGTCGAGAGCCACATATCCGCCGCCAACCACCACGACATGGCCGGACAACTTTTGACCGCCCCCTGCACGGACTTCCATAAGAAATCGGAATGCCGACAGCACGCCCGGCAATTCTTCTCCTTCAATAGACGCCTTGCGTCCGCCTCCCGCTCCCAGAGCGAGTACTACGGCATCATAACGTTGCGATAAATCATCCAATGCCTTCTGATCCACGATACGCTGGCCATAATGAAAGACAACGCCAGCCTGTTCCATGATGCCGACAGCCTCATCCAGCACGGCGTCGGGGAGTTTCCAAACGGGCAGGATATTCCGTAACACCCCTCCGGCTTTACCCTCCGCTTCATACACGCTTACGGCATGCCCCGCCTTGCGCAGATCATGAGCCGCCAATAACCCTGCCGGACCCGCTCCGATCACGGCCACCGTTTTGCCGGACGCTTCGGCGCACTCCAGCGGAAGCATCTTTTCTCCGGCAAAGAGATAACGCTTGATGCCGTTAATATTGACGGCCTGCCCGTCGACCTTGCAGCGGTTGCAGGCATGTTCGCAGGGGTGGTCGCAAATGCGGCAAATCAGCTGGGCAAATGGCAAATCCTGAGCGATTACGGCACGGGCTTCATCATCCTTCCCGCGAGCCACCAACTGCACATATCCCTGAATGTTCAGGCCCAAAGGACAGGCCGCGGAACAAGGGGCGCGATTGATCCGAATATTGTCGAGTATGCACGTCTCCGCACACTTTCCACAAAAAATACATTTCGTCTTGTCCACGACGAGGTTGTCGGTCAACGCCTCAAGAAGATTGCCGGCGCTCATGCGGTTTCCTCCATTTTGATGACAGGTACGTATGAAACACGAATATCTTCCAAAGAATCCCCCTGGGTAAGCACGATGTGCTTCAGCCACTGGGCATCATCCTTGACGGGGTAATCCGAGCGCATATGCCACAATCCCCACCGGCTTTCCTTCCGCTCCTTGGAGGCCACGGCACTCATGGCCGCACATTGGATGATGTTTTCCACTTCATATGCCTTAAACAGATCATGCTGATTCCTGATGCATACCTCCGTACGCAGTTCACTACGGAATCTGTCCATCCACCACAGTGCCCTGTCGAGCTTGTATTCATTCTTAGGAGGCCGTACATAGTCGTTGATCAGACGGCGGACCTTGTATTCGAACTCTTCAATGGGAACCTGCCCGCCGGTTTGGGCAAGTTTGGCGTCACGATCCCGAATGACGTCCATGACCTGTTCGTCGTCAATGACGGGGTCGGCTACCGTACGGGCGTATTCCGTGGCGTTTTCCGCCGTAATCTGTCCATAGGTGAAAGCTCCGCTCAAGTGTCCCCGGGCCACCAGGGAAACGTCTCCCGCCGCATACAGCCCCGGCACGGAACTCTCTCCGCGCTCGTTGATCCGGATGCCCGTCAGACCGTGCCCGCCGCACAGGTAACAGTCCGTCGGCCACAGCTCGATTTCTCCGGTACGGAAATCAACGCCGCGGCCCTTAAAGAAGCGCTCCTGCACGGGCCGTTCCGTGGAGAAAAGCAGTTCCTCCACTTCACGGATCTTTTCCTCGCTCAAATGGCGCATGTCGATCCGCATGGGGCCACGCAGCGCCATATGCTCCGAGTGCATGAGGTGAATCCCCGGATGATTTTCTTGAAATTCCTGTGCGAAGGCATTGAGCAAATGAGCCCCACGAGTGAGCGTGATGTACAGCAGGGGGGCGTTGATATCCTTAATGATGTAGTAAACAAGCGTATACTCGAAGCCTGAAAGCTCCGCCCCGGCGCGGTAGGCCATTACATAGCCGTCGCCGGTATTCCCGGGGAAATCGTAAACGCCATAGAGGTAGCCGTTTTCCGGCAAACCGAACCGTGCCGTACCGCCTGAGCACAAGATCACGCTCTTGGCTTTACAGACCACGATTTCCCCTGTGCGCACGTTGATCCCTACGGCACCGCAAACCCGGTCGCCATCCTTGAGCAGCCGCAGGGTCATGATCCTGTTGTACACTTCCGCGCCATACTCATGGGCCTTGGCCGCCAGAATGGTCTTGAGTTCGGGCTCCTTCATCGTGATGCAGAATTTGCCCTTGTTGTGGATCTGCAACTTGTCATATTCGCCCTTTTCATCGACGGGAAAACATACGCCCCAGTCGATGAGCTCCTGCATCACCGCCCAAGTACGCTGGGCCATGACATAGTTAACAGGTTCGTCCATGATGCCCTGACAAGCCTCGCCATTGGTCTCGACATACAATTCCGGGGTTTCTTCCGTGCCTGGAATGGAAACGATATTCATAGCGTCCATACCACGCGCGATGCAGCCGGAATATTTCATATCCCCCTTTTCAAACACGACAACTTTCTGTTTTGGATCCATCTGCTTCGCTCGGATGGCAGCCATGACGCCAGCGCTGCCGCCTCCGACGATCAACACATCTGCGCTTACGGTCAAATAAGGCTTCATTCCTCGTCTCCTCCTTTAGGATATACTGCTATGGTTATATAGAGCAGTTGTTAGGGTAAAAAAGGGGAGCATCCCCTTTTTCCGAACCTATTCCCGGAAATTGTGAAGCCGGATCAGGCCAAAGGGCTCCGTCCGAATCAAGCTCTTGCGGAACTCAACGATGGTGTCGTCATAGCTTGTTGAAACCATAAAAGAACTAATGACAGGGGCAGACACGGGCAAATCCATGATCTCCGACTCCCGCTCTGCAATCATTTCGATCTCCAAGAGTTCTCGGCTATTCAGCACGGGGAGGCGGCAATACTTTTCAATCAAAAGATAGAGGGAGAAATCTTCCAACTCTCCACTCATGGCCCTCTTCAAAGGCTCCCCAAAGGGAAGGGGGATGTAGGAAGTACTCAAGGCGACAGGGCAACGTTCTTCTCCCTGCTCTCCGCTGAACAAACGTTCTATACGCAAAAAGGAGGGGATATCTTCAGGGACGGCAAACCGTCTATCCATCTCAGCCTGGCGGGGAACTTCCTCCATGGAAAGGAGTTCGACGCTTAACGAGACATCCTGCTCGGAAAGATTCCGCCGCAGCCGATAATATTTGACGGCATTCTTGTCGATAATACTCTTGGTGACATAGGTTCCTTTTCCCTGAATACGGACGAGGTACCCCTGATGCACCATATTTTCCAAAGCTTTACGCACCGTTCCCACACTGAATCCCGTGGTCTGGGCAAATTGGCGTTCAGAAGGAAGCTGCTTTCCGGCTTGCCATTCCCCATTGACGAGCTTATCCATAATCGTTTGCTGAAGACGATAGTAGGCCGGTAACGCCTCGGCGTGTTTCTCAGAAAACTGGATATGTTTTGCTGTGTACATTCAACCATCCCTGTTTAGTGCTCTATAGCTCTACAGTTCTGATGCTGTCAAATCATTTTTCAGGAATAGCCATCTATACGTTGCGAACCTCCTCGCCATACCTTCTGACTTCGACATGCTCGACAACTTACGCTTGATTTCCAGTGTGCCAAAGTGCTATCAAGGAACCGAACCCGCCCAGCACAACTAGGAATTTTTCCTTATTCATTAAAATATGTTACGCAATAGGCGGTGCCGAGAAAAATGGAGTCCCGCCCTCGCACCACTTTTCAGCCCTTATGACAATTGTCATGAGGGCTTTTTCTTTTTCCGACAATGTTTCACCCTCTCCATGCTTCTTTCCCTCTCGTGTCGAACGTAGCTTCCCCAAAGGTCAAAGAAGGCCGCCTTTCCCATATGGCAAGGAAAGGCAGCCCGATATGGGGGAGCCCTGCCGCGGTTTTCCTAGTCTAGATTGTATTCCTTGCGGATGCATTTTTCGTTGTATTTGTACCCCCAATGCAGCTCGTTGACGCAGTGCATCAGCCGTTCGTAATTGCGTTCCTCAATAGCGTCGATGATGAGGGAGTGTTCCTCCACGGCGGCCAGATACCATTCGCGCACAAAATTTTTGCGAGGAAAATCCCACAGGCGGTTCTTGATGGGCGAGAGGATACGCTCGGCGAAGATATTGGGGGAAACTTCAAAAAAACACTGTGAAAGAGATAGTGAAGCCGATCATAGGTAACCATGTCGCCGCTCATGACCGCTTCCCTCATGTCCCCACTCAGGCGGCGCATCTTGGCTATGGTGGCCTCGGTGTACTGGTCGATGGACCCGGCGATGATGGTGTACTCCAAGGCCCCCATGATCTCGTAGAGGAAAGGGAAATCTTCCGCCTCCAGGGTATTGATGACCACCTTGCTACGGGGGTAGATAGTCAGGTAGCCTTCCGCCTCAAGGCGAATGAGCGAATCTCGCAAAGGCGTGTTGCTGATGCCGAGTTTGTGGCTGATGGCCGGAAGATCGAGCACGCTCCCGGGCAGGAGGCTCCCTTCCCGCATTTGCTGCCGGATGTACTCATACACCATCATCCTTCCCGAGACGGCAGCTGTTTCTTTCCCGGCCCGCGACGGTGCCGCCTTGGACTTTTGACGAGGATGCCGCTGTGTCTCGGAAAACAAAGGAGGAACATATGAGCTGGTCTGCATGGATCGCTGTTGCCATTGCCGTACTCGAAGTCATCCGTGAGGAATCGGATTAAACGAAAAACGAGGAGCACCCGATGTGTTCGGGTGTTCCTCTTCATGTTCCTCAGAAGTTTTTTTTGAGCTCGCAGTGCTGTTGGGAAGGCTTGCCAAGCCTCCGCTTTATGGATACGGTCTGTGCAACGAACATAGCCATGCAGAAATAAAGTTCAATGAGTTAGGGTGATTAAACCTGAATTCTACCCTCTCCGCCACTTGGAAACTCCAAGACATCCGATAAAATCCGAAAAGCCCTTGATCTGAATGGTTGAGGGCTTTTTCTGTATTCAACGCTGTCTGAAAAATCCTTTTCCACGACTCTATTCGAGGTGCATTTTACCGTATCTTGATTTTCTACGTCCATCATGCTTCAGCTTGTGTACTCCTAAGACGTATCTCCACAGACTTTTTCATGATGGCTTTGTGCAACAGCCTTCTGCTTATCCTGCATCTATTCAATGGAAAGGAGCAGGGATTGTCTCTCACAGCTCGTTCTTCTTACGGTTGTATGCCGTAAAGGAACGATTCTATGGATAAGGCCATTGTGAAAAAAAGAAAAAAGCATTGACATAAAAGATGCCGTATTCTATCCTCTAGAAGAAGTGTAAGGGGAGTAGCTGGGTCCTTGAGACCCCGGTAGCGTCAACAGCATGGCTTTACGGCCTGGCGTTACCATCAAGTGTTTGCTTGATAAGTGAGACCTTCACGGCAGTCATGCCGTGAAGGTCTTTTTTCTTTATCAGGCATCGCCTCACATTCTGCCCACTTTCAGCGGCTGTTCAGGAACGTACACCGTCCCTGTTTTTCCATACTCAACCGTTAGGACAGAAGAATGTTTGCACGCTTTTTGCCTCAGACCGTCCCTTTTTTCGAGCTTCTGGTACAGCAGAACGCCCTCCTGCAAGAGATGTCGGAGGCGCTCGCCGTCGTCATGGACAACACGGAAGCGTCGGAGCGCCATCTGAAGCGGATCAACCTGTTGGAAGAAGAGGCGGATCGGCTCTATCGGAGCATCACTCAGCATCTCTCCCAGACGTTCATCACACCCATCGATCGTGAGGATATCCATGCGATCAACATGGCCCAGGAGCGGGTGGCGGATAAGATACAGCACCTTGCCAACCGTTTTTTTGTTTCCGGGTTCATGTACCAGCGTTTTCCCGCTCAGATGATCACGGAAAGGATCCGGGGGATGCTGCGGGACACGAAGTCCATGCTGGATGAAATTTCCATGAAGAAAGAGGTGTCCGCGCACATCCATACGCTCAAATCCAGGAAGTCCGACTGTGAAATGTTCCAGTCGACCGGGCTTGCCGAGTTGATGGACAGCGAGATCGAAACCTTTGAACGCGTCAGAGAGATCATCCTCTGGGGGCAGGTCTACGACCGCATGGAGCGCACGGTCGATGCGGTATCGGATCTCGCCGACACGCTTGAGGAGGTTGCGCTGAAGTATGTTTGACGTTTCCTTCCTCCTTATTCTGATCATCATCGTGGCGTTGATCTTCGATTTCACCAACGGCGCTCACGACTGCGCCAACGCCATCGCTACCGTGGTTTCGACCAAGGTGCTGAGCCCTCGGACTGCCGTCATCATGGCAGCCACCCTCAACCTGATCGGGGCGTTTTTAGGGACAAAGGTCGCCAACACGCTCGGAGCGGGCATTGTCCACCCCGATATTGTCGCAAACTGCCAGCCGCTGGTGCTTGCGGCCCTGATCGGGGCGATAGGCTGGAACCTGTTCACATGGCATTTCGGGATCCCCTCCTCTTCCTCCCATGCGCTGATAGGAGGGCTCATGGGGGCCGCCGTGGCCTATGCCGGCTTTTCATCCCTCAACGGGGGCTCCATCCTGACCAAAATACTGCTGCCGCTGGTCCTCTCCCCTCTGGCTGGATTCGGTATGGGGCTGCTGGTCATGTTCCTCATCATGTTCCTGTGCGCAAAGTGCGCGCGGAACAAGCTCAATACGGCCTTCACGCGGCTTCAGGTGCTCTCGGCGGCGTTCATGGCGACCAGCCACGGTATGAACGATGCCCAGAAAACGATGGGGGTGATCACCCTTGCCCTCTTCATTTTCAACGAAATCGAAACGATAGCCGTCCCCCTCTGGGTCAAGTGCCTCTGTGCCGCCTTTATGGCGCTCGGTACTGCCATGGGCGGCTGGAAAATCGTCAAAACCATGGGGCATAAGATCTTCAAACTGGAACCCGTTCACGGCTTCGCCAGCGAAACGTCGGCCGCGCTGGTCATCTCCGGCGCGTCGCTCCTTGGTGCGCCGATCAGCACGACGCACACGATCACGGCCTGCATCTTCGGCGTAGGCTCGACCAAGCGCCTCACCGCCGTCCGCTGGGGGGTCGCGGGGCACCTCATCATTGCCTGGGTCCTTACCATTCCCGCTTCCGGTCTTCTGGCGGCCTGTTCCTTTTTCCTTTTAAACGCTGTGGGGTTCGCCTAGTATGCAGTATTATTTCAATGGAAATATACTGTCTGATAAAATAATATCAAATCGTATTGACATGTTCTATTTTCAAGTTTAAAAATTCACTATACCATCCGAATAATACCCAGAGAGCTGTTGTATGCCTATTCCTTCAGTCACACAAAAATTCATGTGCACACTTTTTGTGTTCACAATGATCTGTGGTGTATGGCAATATGCAGCAATAGAGAATACCTTTTACTTCGAAGACAGAGAAAACATCGTATCCGAAGAAATCTGCGAATATGCCGTAACGCAGCGTATTGCTGAGCACAAGCGTTTAAATTACAATACAAATACAAGCGGCATAGAACCTCTTCTTCCGTTGCTTTCCCTCTTGCTTGGTTTTCTTCTCTACGCCCCCGTCGTCAGAAAAATCCATCTTTGCCGCCTGCAAAATGATTTTCTTCCCAAACTGTGCGACTTTCACGGGATGCTCCCACTCCCCTTCGCTCCTCCGCGCTCCCTCTCGTAAGTCTCCAGATCGGATATGGCTGAAAGAGGCTCTTTCATGCTCCCGGACACGCTTGACGCGAGAACGGCATCCGTTCCCGTGAATGAGGACCGTTTCCTCCGTCTTTTTCAGCGTGCACCCGGTCGAGGGGGCTGGACTCATGCTTTAGGACCATTTCGCATTACTTAAGAACATATTTCGGAGTGAGGAATATGGAAACCGTAAGAAAGCCGTTGAATGAAGATCGCGTAGCCTTGTTGCTTGGAAGCGTCATCTTTATCCTTGCCCTGCTCAAGTTCAGCGGGATAGACATGCTCGGCTGGGCCGTCAAAATCGGCATGTGGGTGGGCGATCCGCTTGACGCGTGGCGTCCCGCCACCAAAGGTCTTCTCCCCGGCTATGGCGCACTGTTCGCTACCTATGCCATCCTGACGGGC
>OJSH01000798.1_pt1 | contig 32528 bp, 51 predicted proteins | sample 1599441 | NCBI WGS metagenome assembly OJSH01 (sample SAMN04168658, study PRJEB22393) | human gut metagenome | biome: human gut microbiome; feature: stool | host: Homo sapiens | collected 2014-03-24 | reverse complement strand
TAATCTCCCCCGAAAAGAAAGAGAGAGGGCGCGCTCTGTCGGTGGCGGTGGGGGGCATTTGTAGACTCTACTTGGGCGAGAGGTGGTGAGCCCGTTATGCTAAATTTTGAAAATTTAGACAAGACTGTATTTGCGGGGATTCCACCATACGGTATCCCGGAGATTCAGCCAGAACATATCGATATCCGGCATCTGGAATGGATACCGTTCAATTACGCCAAGACAGCCAAAAACCGGAAAAGTAAAGGCATCCACTTTTATTTGGATGATTACCAGTTCAACAGACTTTGGAACCGGCCAGATGACTACATCTCGTTGCTATCTGCTTTTGGGGCAGTATGTACACCGGATTTCTCGCAGTATACCGATATGCCAGTTGCCATGCGCATTTATAACCACTACCGAAAGCACTGGATGGGCGCATATTGGCAGATGCACGGTATCCGTGTGATACCAACAATCTGTTGGAGCGCACCGGATAGTTTTGACTGGTGCTTTGACGGAGAACCACGCAATGCAATCATTAGTATTTCCAGTGTCGGGACACAGGCGAGGCCAGAAACGCAAGAAGCCTTCGCCGTTGGGTGTAGGCGGGCTATTGAGGTGCTGAAACCATCTGAAATTCTATGGTATGGGCAATGCCCGGAAGAGTTTGACTGGAATGTGGTACGAATAAAACCTCACTATGAGGACGTTGTCGGGAGGCGAAAGAATGGGCGGAAGAGGTAGCGCTGGAGGCGGCGGAGGGAAGATTGCATCACTCCCCAAACTTGTCGGCAGCGAAAAGCAGATAGCGTGGGCAACAGATATTAGGAACCAGGCATATACAAACTTGGATACGATTGAACGAAACGCAAGGAAAGTATTCACTGACGGCGGGAGAATGGATACAGGTATTTCAGTGAAATCTGTTGAAACTGTTCGCCGAGAAATTACTTATGTTTTCCAGAACCAAGCCAATGCGAAAACGCTTATCGATTCAAGAGGTACGTTTTCTTTTGGCACTCTTGACCGGATGGTTAGAGAAGAAGAAAGAACAGGATTCATATCAGAGGCGCAGAAGAAAAGAAGAAAAAGGTAAGACGAGGTGGTGACATGGCTGCACGGCTGACAGACAGACAAAAAAAGAAAATTGTGGCTGATTATCTGGAGACCGAGAGCTATAACGCCACGGCGAAAATCAATGGGGTTTCCAAAGATACCGTTAAGCGTGTTGTGTTAGGTTGCGAAGGATTCGACCAAAAGGCGCAACAAAAAAAGAGACAGAACACGCTGGATATGTTGGCCTTCATGGAGACCCGCAAAGAGAAGATGCAGGAAGCGATCGACCTACACCTGATGGCGCTGACAGACCCGGAAAAGATAAGTGATGCCGGTTTGTCTCAAATCGCCACTTCTTTCGGGATTATCGTTGACAAGGCCACAAAGAACACAGCCAGCGGGAACGACAGTTTGAATAAACTGGACGGGCTGTTGAAGGAGTTCAGGGATGCTGTTAAGTCTGAAACAAACTGAATTTGTCCGAAAGGGGCATCACCGCTGGAACTTTAAGGGAGGGGCTACTCGTTCGGGGAAAACATACCTTGATTTTCGGTGGATTATCCCAATCCGCATCCGGGAGCGCGTCGGGAAGGATGGGCTGACGGTCATCCTTGGAGTCACCAAGTCCACCATTGAGCGGAATGTGCTTGAGCCTATGCGAACGATCTATGGTGATGCTCTTGTTGGCACGATCTCCAGCGACAATACGGCGTGGATATTTGGGGAAAAGTGCTACTGCCTTGGAGCTGAAAAGGTTTCCCAGGTCTCGAAAATCCGCGGCGCGTCCATCAAATACTGCTACGGCGACGAGGTGGCAGACTGGAGCCAGGAAGTCTTTGAACTGCTGAAAAGCCGCCTGGATAAAGCGTATTCATGCTTTGACGGTACGTACAATCCACAGGGGCCGAATCACTGGCTGAAAGTGTTTCTGGACAGCAAAGCGGATATTTTTAGCCAGACGTACACAATTGATGATAATCCGTTTCTCCCAGAGGCTTTTGTGGAGAACCTAAAGCGGGAGTATCGAGGAACGGTTTTTTACGACCGTTATATTTTGGGACGGTGGGCGCTGGCCGAGGGACTAATCTACCCCATGTTTGGCGAGAGCAACATCGTGGACGAGGTTCCGGAGAATGGAGAATACTATATCTCCTGCGATTATGGCACATTGAACCCGTTTTCCGCCGGGCTGTGGTGCTGGGACGGCAAAAACGCCACCAGAATCCGGGAGTATTACTATTCCGGGCGGACGGAGCAGATCAGCAAGACAGATGAGGAATACTACACGGAATTGGAGAAGCTGGCTGGGGATTTGCCGGTGCGATCCGTAGTAGTTGACCCATCGGCAGCTTCGTTTATCGAGGTCATCAGACGGCATCGGCGGTTCCGGGTACAAAAAGCGGTCAATGATGTGGTTCCCGGCATCGTCACCACCAGCCGCTACATTCAGGACGGGACGATCAAAGTTCACCGCTCCTGCAAGGACGGTATCCGTGAGTTTGGGCTATACCGCTGGGACGATAAATCCACGGAGGACAAGCCAATCAAGGAGAACGACCACGCCATGGACGATATTCGCTATTTTGTAATGACGATTCTGCGGCACAAGGTACGTAAGGCAAGCCAGCCGCAATATATCCCGCTGTGGGGGAGGTGATTTTTTGCTTACATATCAGGATTTGCTTGCTGTGGGTGAGGATGAAAAAGCCAGAATGGATTTTATCTGGCGGGCGATCAATGAGCACGAAGGCAGCAAGGCATATCAAATGGCAGCTGACGCAGAACTGTACTTTAAGGGCGAGAATCCGACTATCAACCGCTATGAGAAAATCATATATGACATGCAAGGGCGCGCCCACATGGATATGTATACGGCCAATCACAAGATCGCATCCTCCTTCTTCGGCTTTTACGTGCGGCAGGAGGTATCCTACCTGCTGGGCAACGGCGTGACCTTCCAGAACGAGGCCACAAAGGACAAGCTGGGGAAGAAGTTCGACCTGGAAATGGTCAAGGCTGGGAAATACGCCCTGATTGCCGGCGTGTCCTTTGGGTTCTGGAACTTGGACCATGTGGATGTGTTCAAACTGCGGGAGTTTGTCCCGTTATATGACGAGGAAAACGGCGCATTGATGGCCGGTATCCGCTTCTGGCAGGTATCTGATGACAAGCCGCTGCGGGCCACTCTGTACGAGGTGGACGGATACACGGACTATATCCGGCGAAAAGGCGAGGACATAGCGGTACTGAAAGAAAAACGGCCGTATATCTTGCGCCTGCGCACGTCCGAAGCTGACGGGACAGAAATTTACGACGGGCAGAACTATCCGTCCTTTCCTATCGTGCCGCTGAAAAACGGCGATGATGGGTTATCGGAGCTGACGGGAAAGCGGAACACGCTGGACGCCCTTGACCTTTGTACATCCAACATGGTCAACAATGTGGACGAGGGTAATATAAAATGTTGTTACCGGAAGTTGCAGGAAATTCTATTAAGCGCGATTACGGGGAGAAAACCATACTGTTTAGTTGCTGTTTGTTATCTTTCTTTTTGCTTGTGCTCGGATGTTGTGCGCTAAATGTGCGCCAAAAACGGAGGAAAGTATGATTAAGAAAATCAAAGGGCAGCTCTGGTTTTGTTGCCCCAAGTGTGGGAAGAGGATTTTCCCGGTGCAGCCTGGAGCCGTTTGTAAAGGAATTTTGTGGAAGTGCAAGGGGAAATTCCCGGACGGAACTTCCTGCGGCTGGAGTGGTGAAATCAGGATAGAAAAGGGGGCGTGATACTATGGCAAGTATCCGCAAAATTGAAGGGAAGGGGGGTGTTTCCTATAAGATAACCGTTTCAATGGGCCGGGACGCTCACGACAAGCAGATACGGCATTACAAGACCTGGAAACCAGAGCGGCCCATGACGGCCCGCCAGATGGAGAAAGAGGTTCAGCGGGTGGCCATTGAGTTCGAGAGAGAAATTACGATTGGATTCCAGGCGGACAACCGCCAGACATTTGAGGCTTATTCGGACTATGTGTACTCTCTCATGGAGCAACGGGGAGACAAGCCGCAAACGCTGGTTACTGTGAAGCTGCTGCTTTCAAGGGTAAATGAATATATTGGACACATGAAGTTGACAAGCATACGCCCGCAGCATTTGAATGCGTTGTATAGGAAACTTGCCGAGCCAGGGGCGAACCGCTGGAGAGTGTGGGCGGATCCTATTGTTGACTTTAAAAAACTTTTAGAGGGGCAATCCCTGAGAGGATTCGCGGAAAAGTGTGGGGTACACCATCAACAAATTATGCGTCTAATAGACGGGAAACATGTTAGCCAGAAAACCGCCTCCCTGATTGAAAAAGGTTTAGGCCGTAACGACCTGTTCCGCCTTATTGGAGATGATAAGCCGCTTGCCCCCAAAACCATAAGAAGGTGTCACAGCCTGATACGCATTGTTTTGGGCCAGGCCGAAAAGGAAATGATAATCCCTTACAATCCAGCCAAAAGAGCTACACCGCCGCCGAGTAGACCAACCCGCCCCTCTGATTGCTTACAGCCGGAACAATTACGGGAATTTATTGATGCGATAGAGCGCGAACCGATAGAAATACAGACTATGTTAATGCTATTCGTTGTTACTGGATGCCGAAGAGGCGAAATCTATGCCTTAAAGTGGGAGAACGTGGACTTCGCAAGCGGCCGGATTAAAATAGAGCACAGCTTAAATTATCTCCCTCATGTTGGAGTTTATGAGGGAGAAACTAAGACGAGTAACACACGCTATATTTCCTTACCGCAGGAAACTGTTTCTCTTTTGAGAAGATATCGAGCATGGCAGGCGGAGAGGCGGCTTTCTGAGGGTGATCAGTGGATTGAAAGTGGTTATGTGTTTACAGCAAAGAACGGGGGCCACAAAAATCCAGCTTCTTTCAATGGAATTTTACGTAATTTTTGCATTCGGCACGGGCTTCCAGCTATTAACCCGCATACATTTCGACATACAGCAGCCTCTATCCTACTGTCAAACGGTATTGATGTTTTGACGGTTTCTAAAATGCTCGGACATGCCGCACCATCTACAACCTTAAATGTTTACGGACATGCAGTAGAAGAGGCGAAGCGAAAAGCGGCAGAATGTATATCTGATACAATTTTGAAAAAGAAAAATGCCTAAATAGTGGATTTTGTTTGCGTTTTTGCATGATTTATGTTATAATCAAATAAACAAGCATATTATTTTTTAACTTAAGGAAAATGAGCCGTTGAGCCTATCAGTACCTATTGGGGGATGTCCCCATTAGGTGCCGGTAGGCTTTTTTTATTGCAAAGGAGGAATCAAAACAATGGCTAAAATGAGAAGTATTCCGAAGGCGGTTGAGGAGATCCGCGAAAAAGACCCTGAGACTTGTATTTCCGTGTGTGTCCTGCGCCGCTGGGTAAAGGAGAAGAAAATTCCGTCTGTCAAGACGGGGAAAAACTACCTTGTCAATATGGATTCGCTGGAGGAGTTCATGGAGGGCCGAGCCTATGCGGGTTGCTGACCTTTTGAGCCACGGGAAGGAGAACGCCGTCCCGCTCCGGCAGTTGATGGCGACAACCGGCATTGATGGGCGCACCATCCGCGAGAAGATCGCGGCGGAGCGGCTGGCCGGGGTACCCATCCTTTCGGACAATTCGACGGGGTATTTCCTCCCAGGGAACAAGGGGGAGCGGGATAGATTTGTCCGCAGTATGCGGAATAGAGCACAGGAGATCGAGCGGGCGGCGGAGGCCGTGGAAAATGCTTGTGCCGAGGGGGAATGGTAATGGCGAAAATCAAGGAAAAGCATCCGAGCTGGTTCAAAATGAAGATTGAGCGGAGGAAACTTATAAAAGATCTTCCGCCAGAAACCGCCGTTAATGTGCTTCTTGCGTGCTGGGATTACTTGGAGACGATGGAAACACCGGAAAACCTATCCCCTATTGAAAAAATCGCTTTTTCCGCTATTTTCTCTGATATGGAAGAGGCTTGGGCGCGCTATGACCAGTCCCAAAACGGAGGTTATTGAATGGCAAAAGAAAAGCGGGCTACATGGTGGAAGATGTTTTACCACCAAAGAGCGGCTATCGAAAGCGTATCGGACGAAGATGCAGGGCAAGGACTAAAGGCCGCCTTTCGATATTTTGATGGAGAAGATATTTCCTCTGAAGAACTTACACAAGCGGCATTTATTGTGTTTTGCGTTATGCGTCCATACATAGACGAAAGCAAACGGGATTACTCTGCATCCGTTGAGAATGGAAGGCGGGGAGGAGATAAACGGTGGGGGAATTGATACCCCCCCTATAACCACCTATACCCCCCCTATAACCCCCTATGGTGGTGCTTAGGGTAGTTTACAGAAGCAGAAGCAGAAGCAGATGCAGAAGCAGATGCAGGAAAAGAAGGAGAAGGAGAAAGTATAAGGGAAAACAAGTTTCCCAAGTAAAAGGGCGCGGGCGCGTGGCGCGCCCAGCGCGTCCCTTATAAAAGGGACGCTAGCGCGTCACCGCCTCCGACTCCACGTTTGAAGAAGGTGTCTATTTGCTTTTTGATTTTAACAGGTTCTCCAGGATTGCGGCTAGTGTCTATAACGAAAATAACTTGTACAGCCTGGAAGATTGTTTATACGTATTTCATTGCTACTTTGAGAAGTACGAAGAATTTACCGGACGTGCTCATCCTCCGATTAAGGCAAGTCAAATTTCCCGTATTATGCAGGATATGCCGTTTATAGACAGAGCGCCAAGACTGAAAGAACTTAAAGAAATGTTCCCAGAATGGGAACCTGTCCCAGATATAGACCCGAATTTGTACCCGGACATAATTCAATTACACTTCAAAACCAAATATCGCCATTGTGACTACAACATAAACCATTTCTTCTCAGGCGCAATAAGAGAATATCGGATACTGGAGGTCAACAAGGGATATGAGTAAATCGCAGCAGCGCAAAGGCCGTGCGGGTGAGCTGGAGCTTGCCCGGCTTCTCCAGGGATACGGCTACGACGTGCAGCCGGGACGCGGAGCGGTTTCAGGATGGAGCGCCCACCGTGTTCCATAGGCGCAACCGCTCCGGCTGGCTGGTGACGCAGCGCCTTGAGGACTGGATGGAAATGCACAAAAATTCATACATAAAAAAGGAGAAATGAGCTATGAACGAAAAGATTATTCAGATCATCCCCGCCCCCTCTAACCTCATGTATGCCTATGACGGAGGGACAGCACAGCCCGTCGCCTGCCTTGCCCTGGTGGAGCTGGCCGACGGAGACCGCGAGATCAGAGCAATGGGCCTGACGAACGGCGAGATTTTCGAGGAGCAGCCTGGAGCAATCCTTTTCTTTGAATCGGACGCGAACTAATAGAAGAACCGCCCCCAGCGAATGAGAGCGGTCCCCGTGGTAGAGTGTGAGCTTGTCACCCACATTCTACCACGAAAGGGGCGGCGAGGCAATGAGTAATGAAGAACTGGCGGCGGCGATCCGAGCGGGCGAGCGGGACAAGCTCATGGAGCTTTGGGGACAGGTGCGGCGGCTGGTGCATGATATGGCATACAAGCGCCTGAGAGCCACAAACGGGGCCGGGGGTGTCACGCTGGACGACCTTATGCAAGCGGGCTTCCTGGGCTTCCTGGAGGCCGTGAGGGCCTATGACCCGTCGGCGGGGTTCCGGTTTACCTCATACCTCACTTACCCGGTAAAAACGGCGTTCAGTGAGGCGGAGGGGCGGCGGAGCGAAAAGCAGAAGCGTGACCCCATTTTCTCCGCCGTCAGCATAGACGCCCCGCTCGACGAAGGAGAGGGCGAACCGCTCACCCTGGCCGACGTGATACCAGACTCACAGGCGGCGGAAGCCCTGGAAGGTGTTGGAGTGTGGGATACCCTTCACAGGGCCGTGGAGGGCTTGCCAGAGGGCCAGAGAGAGGAAATCCGGCGGCGGTACTGGCTCAACCAAACCACGGCGGAAATCTCGAAGGCTACCGGCGTACCGGAGAAGGATGTTCGCAAGCTGGAGGCGGCCGCCCTGCGGGCCCTGCGTCACCCCAGAGTATCCTGTACACTACGGGCATATTTCTGAAAACAACCGAGAATGACCGAAAGAAGGTGAAAAAACTGACACAGAAACAGCAAAAAGCCCTTGCCGCGCTCCTGACAAATACGACAAAGGAGGCCGCAGCAAAAGCGGCCGGAATTGAATCCAAGACGTTACGCCGCTATTTGGCTGACCCGGAATTTCAAGCGGAGTATCAGAAGGCGGTTTCCGGGATGATTGAAGATGCGGCAACACAGGCACGGCAAAGCCTAAACCCGGCGCTGTCCTGCTTGCGCGAAATTGTGGAGGATGGAGAAGAAACGGCAACAGCAAGAATACAAGCAGCTCGCACCATCCTTGAATATGGCTTGCGTCTGACGGAGATTGTGGACATTATGAGGGCACTTGAAGGGTGTGACGGCTAATGTATTACGACGCATTAAAAGCCCGAGTGAAAGCCGCAAACCGCCAGAAACAGAAGGAGAGAGAAGCCCACGCCCTGCTGGATAGTCTGGACGTGTGCCAGCACATAGCGCCGGTCTATCTCCCGCTCCATGCTGATATAGAGGCCGGGGCGCACCGCTATTACAATCTCCCCGGCGGGCGCGGCTCCTGCAAATCCTCCTTTGCCTCCCTGGAGATCGTCAACGGAATTATGAAGGACACCACCGGCCACAGCAACGCGATTGTGTTCCGCCTTGTGGCCGGGACGATGCGGGAAAGCGTCTTTTCTCAAATCTCCTGGGCCATTGATACGCTGGGCGTGGGGCGTTTGTGGCGGGGGACTGTAAGCCCCATGCGCTATGAGTACATACCCACGGGGGCGCAGATCGTTTTTCGAGGGCTGGACGATGCAAGCAAGCTGAAATCTATCAAGCCGAAAAGGGGGGCTTTCCGCTATATCTGGTTTGAGGAATTTTCGGAGTTGCCCGGCCCCAACTTTACCCGGAACGTGCTGCAATCCGTCATGCGCGGCCAGGGGGCGCAATTCATAGTGTTCCGCACATTTAACCCGCCGATCAGTAAAAACAACTGGGCGAATGTGCTCATACAAGAGCCAGACGAGCGGGCGATAACCCTCTTTACTGATTACACTATGATACCCCCGGAATGGCTGGGGGAGGCGTTCTTGTATGAGGCGGAGCGGCTAAAGGAACTGAACCCGAAAGCATACGAGCATGAATATTTAGGACACCCAACGGGGACGGGCGGCGAAGTGTTTCCCAACCTGGAGATCAGGACGATCACCGACGAGGAAATCAGCGGTATGGAGTATATCTATCAGGGGCTTGACTTCGGCTTTGCCGTAGACCCGGCGGCGTTTCTCCGTGTATCCTATGACCGCAAGCACGACACCATATTTTTCCTTGATGAAATTTACAAGCGCGGCCTGTCCAATGCCCAGCTTGCCGAGAAAATCAAGGGGCGAGGCTATGACCGGGGCGGGGTGAGGTACTACCAATCCTTGATATATGGGGAGACGTACGGGAGGGAAAAGCAGATTATCACGGCGGACTGTGCCGAACCGAAAAGCATTAACGACATGAGAGAAGAAGGATTGCGGTGCCTGGGGTGCCATAAGGAGCCGGGATGCGTGGAGTATCGCTTGAAGTGGCTCCAGCACCGACGGATTGTCATTGACCCGGCCAGAACCCCGGAGGCGTACCGGGAATTTGTGAATTACAGTTATGAGACGGATAAGGACGGGAATTTCCTTTCCCGCCTACCAGACAGGGACAACCACACAATCGACGCTTGCGCCTATGCCCTAGACAGCCTGATATACCGGCGCGGCGTATCTGCATAAGGGAGTGATACTGTGGCTTATATGCGCGTTTACTGTGGCTATTGCGGCCAGAAATGGGAAGTGTACGAGCGGGACAACTGGAACAGCCAAAAGTCGGCGACCTGTCCCCACTGTGGGAAATGCATAGACGGGCAGACATGGGCGCGGCAGGTAGTCCCGGCGTTCTGCGCCGCAGCAGACGCAAACCGGGAAATGGAGCGGGACGCGACGGGGTATCATCTTCCCTGGTTTCGCTTTGACATTCTTTCAAACAGAAAAGGAGAACTTTATGAGAAAGAAAATTGAAACTGGAGAATGGGAGGTTGACGAGCAGGGGCAGCATTTCCGCCGTGTGGGTAACTCCATTGAGTACGCCCCGACCATCACAACAACCTACGGTGAGTTTGAAATTGGGTTTGTTCCGCATTCTCCGAAGGTTGTAGAGGAAAAGCGGCCCCAAACCTGGGGAGACTGCCCGTTTCGCTCCAAGTGTACCACACGATGCGCCCGATATACGGAAAGCGGATGCGGCCTTGTCACCGGCGCGGCCCCGGCTATCGGGAAACGCTGCCCGATTGGGGACGCACATAACCCGTTGATTTGTAGTGAAAAATGCGCTCTATGGGCGCTATGCAGCAAGGAGGTAAAGTAAATGCTGGAGAATAAGTTTGAAGTCAAAATTATGGAACATATTGCCACACTAAGCGCCAGTGGCAATTATAGCCGGGAGTTGAATGTGGTATCGTTCAATGACCGGCCCGCTCGTCTCGATGTGAGAGCGTGGCGGCAAGACGGGAGCGGGAATAAGACCCCCTTAAAGGGTATCCAGTTGACCGACAACGAGGCAAGCGCCCTTTGCGACGCGCTTAATCAGTATATGGGAGGTATCAAGCATGAGTAAGTACAACCGATATGCAAAAGATCTTGATGCCGCTTTCCGTGCGGCGCGGCAGGAGTACGAGAACGCATGGGACAAACTGCAATCGGCTAAAGATGCCCGCAGCCTGTCCGGGGGCGGGGCCATAGACAGACAGCGGGCGGAATTGAAGTACCAGGAGGCGGAACTTGCCTTTAAGGAGGCGGAGGCTCGTATCTGGCCGGAGTTTAACCGGCGGCGGGCGGAACTGCGGGCAAGCCTGGAGCGGGATGTTCGTAATGGAGGACTTGCAGACCCGGATGCGGTTGACCTTAACGGGATGAAGCTCCTGGAGAGCGGAACCCTGTCCGTTGATGATTATTATTCCCTTGCGGAAAAGTACGACGATAACCCCACCATGCTCCGCTTTGTGGCGAAGTACGCAAAGGAGGCCGCTGACGATATGGACAGCACCCAGGCGAAAGACCGTGGGGCGCTGTACCAGCTTGCCCAGGTATGCAGCCAGGGCCAGGGCCGAACGATGCGGGCATGGGATGACCTCTCCCGGATTGCGGACTATTGCAGCGGACAGACCAGAAACCGCAGGGACACCCCCACCCACACCATCAGCATGGGCCAGTGGTGGGAGCAGTTGTCCGGCGAGGCCGTGGAGAATTTCTAACGAGATCGGCTCAAAATTGAGCAGATACAATCGGTGATACGGCGTTTTACCGTACCACGGCAATGAGAGGGGGGTATTACATGCAACTAATTATTGGCGCTCTTATTTTTGCGGTTGGCTGTTTCTGCGGCGCGGTTCTGCTTGAAACAGGAAGAAAACTTAAGTAAATAAAAGCCAGTATGTAAGCGGTCATGCTGAGGGGCTAAGAGGTGCCGACGTGGATTTTCCATGTCGGCACTATTTTTTAGAAAGGATGATTAGATGCTGACAGAACAAGCTTTTATAAAACTGACAAGGAAGCACTTAAAAAACTATGAAAAATCGCTTTTGTGCGCTGCAAGAATGGGATTTCAGGACGGGCTAAACGGAACATTGCAGGAAAAACCAAGCACACAGAACTGCAAAAACCAGTTGGAACGTGATGAACTGGAACTTTCATACAGCATTTATAAATATGCCTTTGAAAAGGGGAAAAGAATGGAGGTGAAATAGTTTGAATTTGTTCGATTTATTTGCCACGATTTCATTAGATCCCAGCGAGTATGAAAGCGGCGTAAAAGATGTAATCAAGAGCGGGGATAGTCTCGCCTCTAAGCTAAAGAGCGGCCTTGCGTCGGCTGGCAAAGTGGCTGCGAAGGGTATAGCGGCCATTGGAACTGCGGCCTCTGGCGCTGTGGTGGGGCTTTTGGCCCTGGAATCCTCGACAGAGGAATATCGAGTTGCAATGGGCAAGCTCAACACCGCCTTTGAAGCGGCTGGGTATGGTGCGGAAACCGCACAGCAAGCCTATAACGCCTTTTACGGCATCCTGGGGGATACGGATACCGCCACCGAAGCAAGCCAACTCCTGGCGAAGCTGGCAGACAGCGCAGAGGATGTGTCTACTTGGACGGATATCGCTGCTGGTGTTGCCGGTACATTTGGCGACAGTCTCCCCATCGAGGGACTGATTGAGGCCAGTAATGAGACGGCAAAAGTGGGGCAAGTTACCGGCGTGCTTGCCGACGCCCTCAACTGGGCGGGCATCAGCGAGGACGATTTTAATGCCAGGCTTTCCGCCTGCTCCTCTGAGAGTGAGCGGAATCAGCTCATCATGGATACCCTGTCAGGAACCTATGATGAAGCCAGCGAAGCCTTTTACCGCAATAATGAGGCGCTGGTAGAGAGCCGAAATAACCAGGCACAGCTTGACGCAACCCTAGCCACTCTTGGGCAGACCGTTTCCAACGTAAAAAACCGGCTGCTTTCAGAGTTCCTTCCGGCAATCTCAAATGTGGCAACAGCGTTCTCCGGCATGTTGAGCGGAACGGCTGGGGCAGATCAGCAGTTTTCGACGGCGGTGCAGGGACTGGTTAATGTAGCGGTGTCGAAGTTGCCTGAGTTTCTAAACATGGGCGTTCAGATTTTGTCCTCCCTTGCCAGCGGCATAGTGCAGAGTATCCCGACACTGGTTGCAGCGGTTCCACAAATTGTAGCCGAAATTGGGGCGGCATTAACCGAACTGCTTCCGCAAGTGCTGGATATGGGTGTGCAGCTTCTCGACCAATTTACCAGCGGGATTGAAACGGGTTTGCCCGATATGGTGTCCCGCATTCCAGAAATCATCACACAATTTCTTAATTACATCACAGAGCAGCTCCCAACGATTCTGGACAAGGGCGTGGAGCTGCTGAACAATCTCGTGAATGGCATTATAAGGGCCATCCCTCAAATGGTTGCGGCGCTCCCTCAGATTATTACATCCTTTGCAAAATTTATTGCAGATAACTTGCCGGAAATCGTAAGGGCAGGAATTGATATATTGATGAACCTGATCACCGGTATTATCAAGACTATCCCTGATTTGGTGGCCTCACTTCCTCAAATCATCAATGCCATTATTGATGGAATTGGGAATTTGATGGGTGGCATCGTTGACATTGGCAAAAATATTGTCGAAGGAATCTGGCAGGGTATTCAGGATATGGCGGTTTGGATTAAGGACAAAGTAACCGGCTTTTTCTCTGGTATCGTTGACGGTGTAAAAAATTTTCTCGGGATACGTTCTCCTTCTAAATTGTTCCGTGATGAAATCGGGAGAAACATCGGCCTGGGCGTGGCGGAAGGCATTGAAGACAGCGAGGACGACGCGGTAAAGGCGGCCAACGATCTAGCCAAGTCCGTCTATGATAAAAGCGTGGACTGGCTGGACAAGCAGACCAAATATCAGAACTTTTCTTTACAACAGCAGCTTGAAGTCTGGGAGGCCATTCAGGGGCAATTCATTAAGGAAAGCCAGCAATACGCAGATGCCGAGGAAAAAATATTTGATCTCCGAAAACAAATACAAGAAGAATATTACGACAAGGTTCAGGAGATCACGACAAATATCTCCGACTTGGAGCAGAATTATCAGAACGAACTTTCAAAACGTACGCAAGAAATATTCAATTCTTTTGGGTTGTTTGACCAGATCCCAGAACGGCAGAAAGTTGCTGGTGATGAACTGCTAGAGAATCTGTCAGGCCAGATTGCTGCAATGGAAGATTTTTATTCCGGCCTGGACGAACTAATGTCTCGCGGGGTTGGCAGCGCACTTGTGGATGAAATTCGCAGTATGGGGCCGGACGCAGCCGACGAGTTGTCCGCGTTGCTGTCGCTCAGTGACGAAAAATTGTCGGAGTATGCGTCGTTGTATCAAGAGAAACAGGAGCTTGCGAACAGTATTGCCGTAAACGAACTCGAAGAGCTTCGCAAAGAGACAGATACGCAAATTCAAAAGAACCTGCAATCTCTCGAAGAACTCTATAATAAAAATGCTCCAACCGTCGGGAAAGCGTTTACTGATGGGTTATCCAGTGGGATCATGAGCGGATTATCCAGCGTGGTCAATTCCGCCGTAAACGTTGCGCAAGCGGCAGTAAAGGCCACCCGGGATGCGCTTGGTATCCATTCCCCCTCCAGGGTATTTGCTGACATTGGCAAAAATATGGCCCTGGGGTTGGGGCAGGGCTGGGACAACGAGTATGACCGTATCCGCCGGGATATTGAGGGTGGTATGGACTTTGGTACCGCAAGCGTGGACTTTGCGTCGTCCGGGTTGGGTGTGGCGTCCGCTGGTATGGTCAACGGAGTTTCAGCAGCCGTGCAGGGCGCAGGGATGTCTGGAGGGAGTATTACAGTTAATCTAATGATGCCTGACGGCACCAAATTTGCCTCCTATCTGCTTGGCCCCCTGTCTAACTACGCAAAGGCAAACGGTACGCCTATTTTGAACCCTATGTAAATTGAGAGAGGGGCTGCCCGGATGGGTAGCCTCCTCTCTTGCTTTTTGTCAAACTTTATGATATTCTGTCCGTGGCGCTGCACAAGTCGGCGGGCGGTTAGCCACATCCCCGGAAAGGGGGTGAGGCCCATGCGGATTACGTTACATATCGGAGCCTTCACGGTGACGATCATCGTAAAACGCAGAAACCGCCACCCTGGCCGGTGACGGTTTCCATTTGGAAATTTAGTTAACTGCTTGGGCTAACCGCTTGCCGCAGCGCCCTTTCTATGCTCATTATAGGCTTCTACGGCCACCATGTCAAGCCCCGGACTTCTTGTCCGGGGCTTTTTCTGCTGGATTCAATCCCAAAGTCAAGGATGCACTGTCCCGCTGCACCTGTGTCTCTACCGCCCGCGCTATGAATGCCGGTACTGTCTCCCCTGTGGCCTCTGCGGCCCTCTGAGCGGCTTTGAGCGTGTCAGATGATAGAATACCACCACCGCCAGCCTGGGCCGCTGTGGGGCCTTCTATGGCCGCCTGTGAGTTTTCTCCTTCTCCAATGCAACCAAGTACATAATCCTTTAAGGCTGTATTTGAGGTTAGACCACGTTCAGCACAATAGGACTTGAAAGCTGTGGCCTGCGTCCGTTTGACCTTACAACCAAGCACGATCATGTTTTCTTTGTCCCATTTCAGTGAAGCCCTCTTTTGCGATTCGCTGGGAGCCATATAGCTTCTCCTCCTTTCCTGGTATGCAATCAATATAACACAAAAGCGTGAAGGTTAACAGTATAAATATAGACAAAATAATACGGTTAACACTATACAATCTGTCGATAGACAAATACGGTTAACAGTATTAAAATGGATAGCGTCAGGAGGGGAAACCCGAACGACAAAAAAGCGCCGCCCCGGTGGTAGCGACACCAGGACGGCAGAAAGGAGGATAGCATGAGATACCACGATGGAATGTGGCACTACAAGGGCCAAACCTTCGCCACCCTCCATGACGCCCTATTGAGCGTCTGGCCGTAACCCCAAAGGGGGCCGGTAGTCCCATTATACCGGCCCCCGATCTAAAAAGCAAGAAGAGAGTGGAAAAATTCTCTTGACAAGATTGTTGCTACAAGCTATACTAAGATTGTAGCAACAAAAGGGGGTGCAATGTGGCTGCAATCAAAAAAGGCACAAAGCTAACCGATACTCCAAAAGATTATATGCTCCGCGTAAGGATGGACAGGGAAACCCTTGAAAAGCTGGATGCGGTATGCGAGGAAAGGCAAGAAAGCCGATCCGAGGTAGTCCGAAAGGGTATTGAAAAGCAATTTGCCGAAATAAAGAAATGAGGACAACCGCCCTCCCGACCAAGAGCTGACGGTTGCCCTACTCACCAGACACCCAGGGGCTTTTATACCCTTTTGAGGTTGGCTAAATTTATTATAGCTGACCTCCTGGGCGCAAGTCAAGGAGGTTTTTTCATGCCCAAAAGCACAGGCTTACCGCTGGTGCTTCTGAACGGTGCCAGCCCATACACCACAAGCGAGATTGTGGCGGAGTGCGCCGGGGTCAAACGCCATGCGGTGAAAAGTCTGATTGAAAAGCACCGATCAGATTTAGAGGACTTCGGAAAGGTGGCATTTCAAATGCAACCTTTACCGGGAAGCAAGACCGGCCAGAAGATAACCGTCTACCACCTGAACGAGCAGCAAGCCACGCTCCTAATGACCTACCTCAAGAACACGGAGCAGGTCAGGGCGTTCAAGAAAGAACTCGTCCGGCAGTTTTACGCCATGCGGGACTTCATCCGGGAGCGACAGTCCCCAATCTGGCAAGACACCCGCGCGCTTGGGAAGGAGATACGGCGGATGGAGACGGACGCAATCAAGGCCCTGGTGGCCTATGCAGAGGCTCAGGGGAGCCAGCACGCCGCCCGCTACTATCAGAGTATATCCAGCCTTGCAAACCGCACAGCGGGCGTTGTAGAGCGCGATAGAGCCCACGCCGTGGAACTCTCTGTCCTGCTAATGGTTGAGAAGATCATAGCGCAGGAAATCAGTACAGGCATAGAGGCCGGGAGACCGTACAAGGACATATATGCCGGACTGAAAGCGAAGTTATCCGCATTATGCCCCGTATTGGCCCCTCAGAGGCCCCAGGAGCGGCCTTGATAGGGAACCGAGGGTAAATTACATACCCGAACTAAAAAACGCCGCAGAACGGCGTATAGCATGGAGGATTATAGCCTTGAATATAAAAACTGCCCGCTCGTTACTGAGCAAGATCCTTTCTGAACTTTCCGATGAAGCGTTGGAGTATGTCTACCGGCCAATCATGTACGCCTACCTCTGGACAGACGGCCGCGGCCATGACCAGCTCACTGATGATGATATGCACCGCATACAACTGTATGCGGCGGCTTCTACGGCTTCCCCTCAAGTGCTAAAAGTGCTCGATATGTTGCGCAGGGGTGCAATAAATTCCGCTGAAAAGTCGGAAGCCCGAGAGCTTGCTTTCGTGCTTTCCCGGAATGATGCCGATTTTACGCGCGCCATGCTTATGAGGGCGCTGGCGCTTGAAAAGGCAATCTATGGGCAGAGGAGGGCCAGAGCATGACCATTGAGGAGAAATACCCCAACTTTGCACAGCTCACCGCCCTGCTGAACAAGCGGAAGCGTCCCCGGAAAACGCTTGATTCCGTGATTGCCTGTCTTTTGGTAAGGAAGTCGGAAGGGGGCGAGCGGAAATGATTCGTTTCCCCACCACGCCGGAAGCGTTTATTTCCGACCAGGAGCAGCTTTTGGGCCGAAAGCTGGCAGAGAACGAGCGGGAGGTCATAGCCGCCTGGGTGAAGGTATTCAACCTTTTCTATGAGGGCGGATTAAAGCAAGACCACGCTGTTTTAAATAGATGCCCGGACAAGCTGGATGAATTTATGTCCCGCCATAAAGATGATTCGTTCATACACCAATTTGCCAAAGCGTGCCGTTTTTGGATGATTGAAGCATGGGAACAGGGAGCAGAAAGGAGCGTTTCAAAATGACTGAAATTATAACCGCGCTGTACCACGCCGCCAGCAGCGAGGAGCTGGACACGATGGACGGGCCCAGCCTGTGCGACTACTACCAGCGCACAGAGGAGGCCAGACAGGCCCGGCGCGCCCTTGTGGACACTGTGGGCGACGAGGTGGACGTGGACAGCTACGGGGTAGCTATGGAGTGCCAGGGCTTCGCAAACGGCTTCAACCTGGCCCTGGGGCTGTGTGTGGAGGTGATTTGATGAACAAAGAGGAACGCCGCCAGAGGGCGGAGAAATTCCGCCAGGAGCGGGAGAGGGAGGCCCAGCTTGCCGCCCTGCGGCAGATCAGGGATGACCATAACGCTACGCCAGGGGAGCGGTTGGAGGCCGTGAAGCTGCTGATGGAACTCAGCGAGGATTAGTAGCATGGGCCGGGGAAGAGTGCGCCCCGGCCCCATTTTTACCATTCTTGTGCGCCAAATGTGCGCCAAGCATTTTGAAAGACTTATACAAGCTAATTGAAAGCTAATAAATAAGCCAATTTGGCATAAAATCGGCAACTATTTTGTTCAATATTACTTATTGCAACATTCACGAGGGGAATTTGATCTATTGGGTGCTGACCAACTGCGGCGGCATGGATGATTTGGACGATGCGAAGTTCCTGGACAAGGTACGCACGGCGCATATAGTTCACGCTGGGGCAGATGGAGACGAGGGGGCGACAGCGGAGCCGCACACCATTGAGGCCCCATTTAATGGCACAAACGTAACCATTGATATGCTTAAACGCAAGCTGTACGAGGATTTCCAGGCCTTCGATAGTTCGGCGGTGTCGGCGGGCAATCAGACGGCCACTGCCATTGCGGCAAGCTACACGCCGCTTGATTTGAAGGCGGATGACTTTGAGGCAAGCGTTACGGAGTTCATTCTAGGCATTTTGGAATTGGCAGGCATTAACGATTCGCCAAGCTATACGCGCAACCGCATAATCAACCGAGCGGAAGAGACGCAGACCATTCTTATGGGCGCTGAGTATTACGACGACGAGTACATCACCAAGAAGCTGCTGACCATCAACGGCGACGCTGACCAATTCGATGCACTTATGGAACGCAAAGCAGCCGAGGAAATGGAGCGGGTAGAGACAGAACCAGACTTCCCGCCGCAGGAGGAAACCGAGGTGACGGAGGATGCCGAAGCCGGACAGGGCGCACCAGTGGACGGATGAAGAACTGGAAAGGCTGGAACGCCGAATTTCCCGCGTTTACCGTGAGGCGTGGGATGACCTGGAAAAGACCGTAATCGACTATTTTAACCGCTTTGTTGTGCGGGACGAGGAAATGCGGAAGCTGATCGGGACGGAGATAAATGGGAAGGTCTGGACAGAGCATGACTATGAATTGTGGCGGCTGAACCAAATAGGGCGAGGAGAACGTTTTGGCGATTTGGCCGTAAAGGTGGCAGAACGGTATACAAAAGCCAACGAGGTTGCTCTTGCCTATGTCAACGACACCACGCCGGGCATATACACCCTCAATCGAAATTATGCGGCCTACACCATCGAAAAGGTGGCCGGAAATGTGGGCTTTACTTTGTGGGATGAATCCACCGTGCGGCGGCTGATTGTGGAAGAACCTGATCTGATGCCCTACTACCCAAAGAAAAAAGCCTTAAAGCGGGGTATTGACCTGAAATGGGGCAAGAAGCAGATTACCAAGAGCGTCACCAGCGGGCTTTTGCAGGGCAAGAGCGTGGGGAAGATAGCGAAGGACTTGCAGGCCAGGGTGACGGAGATGAACCGGGCCAGCGCCGTGAGAGCGGCCAGGACAGCGGTTACTGGGGCGCAGAACGGTGGGAGGATGGACAGTTACAAGGCTGCCTCTGATATGGGCATTAAGGTTAGAAAACGGTGGGTAGCCACCAAAGACGGGCGCACGCGGCATGCCCATCAAAAATTGGACGGCCAGACTGTGGAATGGGACGAGCCGTTTACCTCTGACCTAGGAAAGATACGCTATCCCGGAGACCCAAGAGCCAAGCCTGCAAACGTCTATAACTGCCGTTGCACCATGCGGACAGTAGAAAAGCCGGACATTGAGGCTGAACCGCGAAAAATGCGTGTGCGTGACCCGAAAACCGGGCGGAATGTGGTAGTGGAGGCAATGACCTATGAGCAATGGGAGAGGTGGGTGAAAAGCCGTGGCTGATTTGGGCGGCGTGGTATTTGACGATTACAGCGCCGATGTGCTGGATGCCATGCATGACGCCGTTGTACAGGCACTGGAGCGGTGCGGAGAACAGGCGGAAGGGTATGCCAAAGACTTGACTCCTGTTGACACTGGCAACCTCCGTAACAGCATCACCCATCAAGTGGACGATGGTGAAAGCACCGTTTACATCGGAACCAATGTGGAGTATGCGCCCTATGTGGAACTGGGCACAGGCAGATATACAGAAGGAGGACGGCCCACGCCATGGACCTACCAGGACGACGAAGGCAACTGGCACTGGACGGCGGGAAATCCAGCACAGCCTTTTCTCAAACCAGCGGTGGCCGACCATGCGCAAACTTACAGGAACATCATAGAGGATGAGATAAAAAATGGATGAAAGGCAAATCAAAGCCATTGAGGCCGTTCTCGCAAAAGGGGACAGAATAGAGTTGATTCCCGTGAAAGATGGTGTTAAAATTATACATGTCAAGCGGGAAGAGCTGAAACAGAATATTGCTCCCGCCTCTAAGCGTTGAGGCGGAAGGCCCGAGCGTGGGTGACTGACTACAAATCGTAGTTGGTTGCCCGCGCTTTTTCTTTTGGTAAACACCGCAAAGGACAGCGGTTTTTATATCACAGTCGCCCCCCGAAGCACTGGGGCCAAAGGAAAGGAAGACTGATTATGGCACTAACTAGACGCGCCCTCAAAGCCATGGGCATTGAGGACGAGAAGATCGACGAAATTATCACCATGCACACCGAAACCGTGGACGGCCTGAAAGCCGACGTGGCGAAATATAAGGCCGATGCGGAAACCCTGCCCGGTATCCAGAAGCAGTTGGAGAAGGCGCAGGCCGACCTTGAGGCTGGAAAGAAGGACAGCTATAAGGTCAAGTACGAGGCCCTGAAAGAAGAATTTGAGGGCTACAAGAGCGAACAGACCAAGAAGGAGGCCCGCAGCGCCAAGGAAAAGGCGTACCGGGAGCTTCTGAAACAGGCTGGAGTGAGCGAGAAGCGGCTTGACGCCGTGCTCCGGGTGTCCGATGTGGACAGTGTGGAGCTGGACGAAAAGGGCACAATCAAGGACGCAGATAAGCTCACGGAGAGTATAAAGAGCGAGTGGGCGGATTTTATCGGCACCACCTCCATCCAGGGCGCACAAACTGCCACACCTCCGGCCAGCACCGGCGGGAACCGCATGACGAAGGCTGACATCTACAAAAAGGATGACCATGGCCGGTATGTCATGTCTGCCGCGGAGCGCCAGAAGGCGCTTATGGAAAACCAAATTACATGAAAGGACTGAATTAAATGGCTGCTACGAAAGTTGAAAGCCTTACCAATCCGAGGGACTCTCTGCCCAACACTTATACCAGCGTGACGGCCCGCGAGGTGGATTTTGTCACCCGATTCAATGATAACTGGGAAGCGCTGCGCACCATCCTGGGCATCATGCGTCCTATCCGCAAGACCCCCGGCACGCAGCTGATCTCTTATACCGCTGACGTAACCCTGGAGGACGGCGACGTGGGCGCTGGCGAGGTCATCCCGTACAGCAAGGCGACCATCACACAGGCCACCAAGGCAGACCTGACCATCAAGAAGTATGCCAAGGCCGTTCCCATCGAGGACGTGGACAAGTATGGCGCGGAGATCGCCGTGGAAAAGAGCGACGACGCTTTTCTCACTAAGCTCCAGAACGTGGTGTTGGGGGACTTCTACACCTTCCTGAACACGGGTTCTCTCACCGGCACCGCAACCACCTGGCAGGCCGCCCTTGCAAAGGCCCAGGGCGAGGTTCTGAACAAGTTTGCGGTTATGGCGAAGGATGTCACATCTGTTGTTGGATTTGCAAACATCCTGGACGCCTATGACTACCTGGGCACGGCGGACATTACTGTCCAGACCCAGTTCGGCATCAACTATGTCAAGGACTTTATGGGGTATTCCACTCTGTTCCTGCTTCCTGCTACTGTTTCCGGCAATGCAGCCATTGCGCGGAACACTGTGATCGCCACCCCTGTGGAGAATATCGACCTGTATTATGCCGACCCTGGCGACAGCGAGTTTGCCCGGCTAGGTCTGAATTATACGGTACAGGGCGAGACCAACCTGATTGGCTTCCACGCCCAGGGCAACTACTCCACCGCCGTGGGCGAGACCTACGCCATTATGGGCATGAAGCTGTGGGCCGAGTATCTGGACGGTATTGCCAAAATCACCGTTTCAGCGGGGGAATAACGCCCCCGTCCGAAACCGGCCTCGTCGGGTCGGGGGTAGCCGGTAAGGCAAGAGTAGGCAGAAAGCAGGTGAAATAATGGCGTACACACCCACTACATGGAGCGACGGCGATCTGATTACCGCCGAAAAGCTCAACAAGTTGGAATCTGGCGTGCAGAATGAGCAGGTCGGACCGCAGGGCCCCAAAGGGGAAACCGGAGCGCAGGGGCCCCAGGGAGAAAAAGGAGACCCCGGTGAAACGGGACCTCGGGGTCCGAAAGGCGATACTGGCACCGCCGGCGCAAAGGGCGACAAGGGAGACACCGGAGCGGCGGGCGCTGTTGGTGCCGACGGAAAATCTGTTAAGGCCATTGCACTGACCACAACGGGCGGCGCAGTGACCGGCGGCACCTGTATGCTCAGCGACGACAGTACCATTCAGATTACCGTGACAACCACAGAAGCATAAAAGGAGGGCGGCGTGATGCTGGAACAAGTTTTGCGACACCTGAACAACTGGTTTTTGGTGCCTGACGGCATTCACTCCGGGGAGTTCACAGTGCAGGACGGCAGCATTACGCTGCCCTTCCTGCAAACAGGGCAGTATTTCAGGGTGATGGGGTCTGTCTTTAATGACGGCCTCCACCAATACCCAGAACAGGACATGACCGACGAAACCTTTGACGGCGCTGTTTGGGCGCTGTCAGTGCCCAAATCGGTAATTTCCCTAGCGGATGAAATCACCGTCTGGAATGAGAAAAACGGGACTCCGGGGCCGTATACCAGCGAGAGTTTTGGTGGCTACTCATACAGCAAGGCCACCAATGCAAGCGGCGTGGCCGTGGGGTGGCAGGATGTGTTTAAGAGCCGCCTGAACACATGGCGGCGGATAGGGGGCATTATATGAGCCTATTAGACGATTTTGCGCGGGCTTGCGTACTGATGGAAAAGAAGCGTGTTTCCGACGGCGCGGGCGGCTACATCGTGGAGTGGACGGAGGGGGCAGAGTTCACCAACTATCAAGACCTAAACAGCTCCATGGAGGCCAGACGGGCGGAAAAGGAGGGCGTGACGAGCCTGTATTCCGCCCTGGTGGACAAGGCTGTACCCATTGAGTACAACGACGTATTCAAGGACAAGACCACCGGGGAGACGTACCGCGTGACCTCCAACCCAGAGGATAAGAAGGCCCCTCGTTCCTCCACGTTGCCGCTAAAATACTTCACTGCGGAGAGGTGGACGCTAACCACATGATAGTGAATGTTCTCGGAACAGAATACACCATCGAAATCAAGAAGTACGCCGAAGATGAAGCATTTGAGCGGCGCAGCATTGATGGGTATTGTGATTGGCTAACAAAGAAAATTGTGGTTTGCGATATGTCCACGTACAAAGGATGGGAGCATGAGACAAAAGAAACCATTTCCGCCTCTGAGAAAAAAACGCTCCGCCATGAAATAGTCCATGCGTTCTTTGATGAAAGTGGGCTTGGAAGCAACACATTTTCTGTTGATGGGCCGTGGGCCACTAATGAGGAAATGGTGGATTGGATAGCAGTACAGGGTCCGAAAATCTATAAGGCATGGCAGGAGGCGGGGGCAGTATGACAAAAAACAAAGCCCTGTTTGCTTGGTTCAATGAGTTCATGCCCTTCTACCGGGCATCCTCTGTGCCGAAAGATGTGGTCATGCCCTATGGCACCTACGAATACACAGATGGGGCCTTTGACGCTGGGGAAATCGGATTGACAGTTAATCTGTGGTTTCGCACAGAGAGCGAGGCAATCCCAGACGAAAAGGCGCAGGAATTGTCCAAGCGCATTGGTTACGGCGGCGTGTACATCCCCTGTGACGAAGGATATATTTGGCTGAAACGGGGCTCTCCATGGTGCCAGAGCCTCACATATGAGGAAGATCCCGCAATTAAACGAAGATACATAAATATTACTGCTGAATATCTGACATTCAGCTAGAAAGGAGGCCCACATGGGCAAATTTACTGTAATCCCGCAAAGCACATTCGAGGAAATGCAGCTTGACGCGGGCGTGATTTTGAAGAAGTTCACCCCAGCGACACCGACGGCTCCGGCAGATGAAGATATTGTATGCCCGACCACCGGCGGCATCAATATTTCCTGTGTTCCTACTTACTCCGACTTGGGGGAGGATGTGGACAATTGCCCGGTCAACACCAAAGAATTGAAGCATCTGGACGGTTGGGAGTGCAAAGTGTCGTTCACCTCCCTGGGTACATCCACGGCTAGTATCAAGCTGGCCCTGGGCGCGGCTGACGTGACTGGAAATAAGATCGTGCCCCGGCGTGACCTGAAGCAGACGGACTTTTCCGACCTCTGGTGGGTAGGAGACCGAGCGGACGGCGGCATGGTTGCCGTGTGCCTGAAAAATGCACTGTCTACCGGCGGCTTTACGCTCCAGACCACGAAGAACGGCAAGGGGCAGGTCTCTGTGGAGCTGACCGGCCATGTGTCCATTGACGCGCAGGACACTATGCCCATGGAGTTTTACAGCGCCGCGCCTGCCGGGGAGGAAAGTACCTGATGAAACTGTCTGAACTGAGCACCGAGCGGGCAGCGGACGTGCTGTGCGAGGTTACGCCCTATATTGCCAATATCACCGGAGACAAGGCCCTCCTGGATGAGCTTGCAATCAAGTTTGACAGCAAGGGGAAAAGCGTTGCGGAGCTTTACACCTTCTCGGCCCATAAATACGCTCAGCTTGTCCCAATTCTGCTGAAAGACCACCGGGCGGACGTGTTCGGTGTATTGGCGGCGCTGAACGAAACTACAGCGGAGCAGATTGGAAAACAGAAGGTCATGGAGACCATCAAGCAGGTTGGTGAGCTGTTCCGAGACAAGGAGTTGCTGGATTTTTTCAAATCGTTTGGGCGGGAGGAAAAGAGCGAGTAATCCTCTGCCTGCTAGCCGTGCGGGGCATGGGGGTGCGGACCATCCTGGCGGCACTCCCTGCCCTCATCAATCAGGCGGAAAAAGAACAAGCGTACCGGGTTTATGTAACAGACGCCTTGAAAATCATCGGGGAAAACACGGCGAAATACGCTGGCGGTTCTTATATGAAGGTCAGATACCTGGATGTTGAGAACCCGAAACCGGAGGAAACCAGAACACCGGAAGAAGTAATTGCACACATGAAACAAAAAATCGCCTCTGTCTAAGAGTTGACAGGGAAGGGCTAAGTGGTGCCGTGAAAGGAGGCGGCACTCATTAACCTATTTGATTTATTCGCAAAAATCAGCCTGGATACCAGCGACTATGAAAAGGGTCTGGACGACGCCAGCGGGAAAACGTCGTCCTTTGCGGATAAGCTGAAAAATGGCCTTGCAACAGCGGCAAAGGTTGGAGCGGCCGCTTTGACTGCTGCTGCATCTGGTGTTGCATTTCTTACAAAAAGTTCGCTTGAACAATACGCTGAATATGAGCAGCTTGTGGGTGGCGTTGAGACGCTGTTTAAGCAGTCGGCTGATATTGTTCAGCAGTACGCCGATAACGCCTACAAAACGGCAGGCATGTCGGCAAATGAGTACATGGACACCGTGACTAGCTTTTCCGCCTCACTCCTGCAAGGTTTAGGTGGTGATACCGCAAAGGCGGCGGAGGTGGCGAACCAGGCCATCACTGACATGTCCGACAACGCTAACAAGATGGGCACAAGCATGCAGATGATCCAGAACGCCTATCAAGGGTTTGCCAAGCAGAACTATACCATGTTGGATAACCTAAAGTTAGGCTATGGTGGTACTCAGGAAGAGATGGCCCGGCTTATTAACGATTCTGGGGTTTTGGGCGATGCGTTTGTCGCCACGGCCAACAATATCAATGAAGTGTCATTTGACAAAATCATTGAGGCCATCCATGTTGTGCAGACCAACATGGGGGTTACGGGCACCACAGCGGCGGAGGCGGCCAGCACCATTGAGGGCAGTGTTGCCTCGGCAAAATCGGCGTGGACAAACCTTATAACAGGCATTGCGGACGAAAACGCCGATCTTGATACACTGATCGGGAATTTTGTGACAAGCGCTGAGACAGTGGCGGGGAATGTTGTCCCTCGTATCACACAGATTTTGTCTGGTATGGGGACAGCTATTGAGCAATTGGCTCCCATTCTTGCGGCAGAGGTACCAACGCTCATTGCTTCCGTCCTCCCGTCCATCGTGAACGGCGGGGCGCAACTACTTGTTGGACTTGTGACAGGGCTCGTCAGTGCTCTTCCGCAACTGGTGGCAGCAGTTCCGGGGATTATTGATACGATGATCACAAGCATATCAGAGGCGCTTCCACAAATCCTAAATGTGGGAGTGCAGCTTCTTGATCAGTTGACCACCGGTATTGAGACGGGTCTGCCCGATATGGTGTCCCGCATTCCAGAAATCATCACACAATTTCTGAATTACATCACAGAGCAGCTCCCAACGGTTCTTGACAAGGGTGCGGAACTGCTGAACAATCTCGTGAACGGCATCCTCGGGGCCATACCGGAAATGACTGCGGCCCTACCGGAAATCATCACCGCCTTTGTCCAGTTCATCACGGACAACCTCCCGACGATTATTGAATCAGGAATCAACATCCTTTTAAACCTAGTTTCCGGCATCATCGGCGCAATTCCGGATCTTGTCGCATCCATCCCGCAAATCATCAGCGCAATAACGACGGGCATTGCCAGGGCGCTACCCAAAATCATCCAGTCCGGCGTTTCGCTGCTCCAGAAATTTATTGAAGGCATCCTTTCCAATATTCCCGCGCTGGTGGCCGCTCTTCCCCAGATCATCAGCGCCATTGTGGAGGGCATCGGGGCGCTGATTGGCGGCATTGTTGACGTGGGCAAGAGCATTGTGGAGGGGATCTGGAAGGGAATCCAGGAAATGGCTGGATGGATTTACGACAAGGTTACAGGGTTCTTTTCCGGCATTGTGGACGGTGTGAAGGACTTCCTTGGAATCCACTCTCCCTCTACGGTGTTTGCCGACATGGGCAAAAACATGGCTCTTGGTCTTGGACAGGGCTGGGACAATGAATATGACCGTATCCGCCGGGATATCGAGGATGGTATGGACTTCGGCACCGCAAGCGTGGACTTTGCGTCGTCCGGGTTGGGTGTGGCGTCCGCTGGTATGGTCAACGGAGTTTCAGCAGCCGTGCAGGGCGCAGGGATGTCTGGAGGGAGTATTACAGTTAATCTAATGATGCCTGACGGCACCAAATTTGCCTCCTATCTGCTTGGCCCCCTGTCTAACTACGCAAAGGCAAACGGTACGCCAATTCTCCACCCAACGTAAGGCGGTGAAAACACGTGAATCAACTTGTATTGGATACCACAGGCACACCAGTTACCTTGCCGGAAAGCCAAAAGGGCGGCTATATCGCAGAGTTAAAACCGCTTTCCGTAGATGTGGAGATGGTCACCGGCAGGATTGTAAGAGAACTGCGCGGGAATGTATGGGTTTTGCGCTACCAATATGGATATTTCACGGATCAAATGAGGAACTCCGTGCTTTCCGCATGCGAAAAAGGGAGAGGACAGGCCATTACATGTTTGTTCCTTCCCCCGCACTCTGAACAGATGATCACATCAAAATTCATGATAACAGAGCTGACCTATCCAAAATTTATGTGGAGCCGTCAAGTTATGGGTGAAATTGTTGACGAAGATGGAGAGCCCATAGAAACCCTTGTTCCCGTCCCAATGTGGGGTGATTTCTCGGTAGAACTAAGGGAGGTGAAACCCAGTGATTAGTTCGACTACAGCGTATCAGGCAGCGATTGTGGGCGACACCAGACGGATCTATTTACAAGCAGTCATAGATATTATTGACCCGGATATTACCTATGGCACAGTATCCAGCTCCGGCATGGCTAACGTATGCAAGTCGGAGCAAATTCACGACAAGGAGATGGAGATTGTTCCATACGCTACGCTTGAGGCTAACCGCTGGGCACTCAACGGGCAGTTCAAGCTGTTTCCACTCCATGGGGCCGATCATATCGGCTTCCTGGGGGATACCCTGTCCGGCGCGGATGGGGTGTTTTCCCCAGCGGTGTGGGTAGAGGAGCATTTTTCCAATGTCTCCATCCTTCAGGCGTGCTCCATCTACTTCCCATCAGCGGATTGGGACGGAGTGCCCGCCGACTTTACTGTGGAGGTCATGCAGGGCAGAACGGCCTACTACACCAAGACAGTGACCGGCAATACTGCGTCCAGCATTGCATTGGACGGATTCACCGTTAACAACCCGGACGCTATTCGGGTGACGGTGACCAAATGGTCGAAAGAAAACCGCCGTATACGGATACCTGAAATTATCCCGGGCCTGTATGAGAAGTGGACGGGAAATGAGATTGCCGTGTTTTCTCTTAAGCACCAGGGGGACGTATCCTGTATGACACTACCGTATGGCACATGTACCATCAAAATGGACAACCTGAGCCGCCGCTTTGAGCCGCGAAGCAAAAACGGCGTATTCCAGTCCATCGAAGAGCGCCAGGGCATCCCGGTTTCCATAGGAGTACGGCTTTCGGACGACACGGTAGAGTACAAGCCAGCCGGCGTGTTTTATCAGTACTCAGGCGGCTGGAAAACCGGAGACAACGGCCTGACCATGCAGTGGGATCTGGTCGATATTGTTGGCCTTTTAGCTGATCGTGAGTTTATCCCGCCGCCCATCCTGCCTACCACGCTGTCTGGCTGGATTGCCGCCCTGGTGGCCCAGATGGGAGAAAATTTCGCGGGCATGTACGCGGTAGACCCAAACTACGCAAGCGCGGAGGCAAGCGTCCGCGCGGCTGACGATTTGGTTGGTATGACATGCGGGGATATTTTGAGATATGTCTGCATGGCGACGGGCACGTGGCCCAGGGCGGACGCAGAGACCGGATACCTGACCGCTGAACCCATGTGGAACCAGGGGAGTAAAATCACCCTGGACAACCTAGTTGATTATCCGACCATGAAAGCCAACACCGATATTGCCGCCTTGTTTTTTACGCTGAACGATGGGAATGACACCCAGTATGTGGTATCCGGAAACTCCACTGCCTCAAACGAGACAAAATCCATACAAAATCCGTTTATTAAGACGCAATCCCAGGCGCTGACTGCTGCGCGGGCAATCCTGTCCACCTACGGTGGGAACAAACTAGAGATTGTAGGCCGTGGAGACCCGGCCTCTGAAATTGGGGATGTGGATACGGTCTGGTTGAATGAGAGCACTGCAACCACGGGCCGCAGAATACAGCAGGACTTATCTCTCCAGGATGGAGTCCTCCGCAATTGCTCTAGTGTGCTGCTCCAGGCTGATGGAATCTTTCTTTATGATGGCATGGAGGTGATCACCTCCAGCGGCGTGTGGACAGCACCAGCCGGGGCCACACAGCTACGGATTATCCTGGTAGGCAAGGGGGAGGACGGAGGCCATGGAGAGCCTGGCACCATGGGCAGGCAGGAATCGGAAGACGGATATGGATATAGTGAGCGTGGTGAATACGGCGCAGATGGTTCGGACGGCGCGGGGGGGAAGGTGTGGACAGCTACCATCGACATCAATCCACAACAGTCATTTGAGGTGTCTTTTGATGGTTTTAATACCATTTTTGGCCCTTACTCTAGCGCAAACGGTAATACATACCCACAGGGTTACTCTGATGTAGCCAGCGGCGAATCGTACGCCCGCACCGGCGTAGCATCACCTAAGCCAGGAAGCGGAGATGGCGGAGCCGGAGGAAAGGGCGGAGCTCCAGGCTATGGCGTGTATAAACATTACACGTGGGCGGGCGGTGGCTCTACCACGTTTAAGGTGCTCGTCGAGCCAGAGCCCGGGAAACCCGGAGCGGCAGGGGCACAGGGCTGTGCTGTTATCTATTGGGACAAGGAGGGGTGAGTATGTCCGAAACATGGACGCCTCTGGTTATTTCGGCCAGTTTTGCACCCAACCCCGTATCAGTCGGGCTGCCCACTGTCCTGTCTGTCGTCGTCATCGACGCCCAGGGCGGAGAGCGGGAGGATCTCTGGTACAGCGGCGAACTCCAGGCGGGGGAGGTGTAGTGCGTGGCGATTACCCAGGTGCGGGCGCAGTTCAATGGTCAGTGGTACACGCTGACCTATAATGAAGACGCCAGAGCCTATCAGACGGCTATCACGCCGGACACATTCTCCGGCGGTCAGCCGGATGGGTATTACGACGTAACGGTAGAGGCTACCAACGACAGCGGCGTGGTGGTGACTACAGACGGGGACAATCTGCCGGGCCTCCGGTTGGTGGTGCGGGAGACCATCCCGCCCATCCTGACCCTGGTATCCCCAGAGGCGGGCTATGTGACCACTAACACGCCTGCGGTGACGTGGACCGCCCAGGACAACGATGGCGGCTCCGGTATCGACCCGGACAGCGCCATAGTGAAGCTGGACGGGAAGGCAGTTCCGGCGGAGCAGGTGTCCGTCACGGCGGGCGCAGGCGGGACGTATACCATCACCTATACGCCAGGGGCTGCTCTGGAGGAGGGGCCGCACACCGTCCAGGCGGGCATCAGCGACAACGATGGGAACGCAGCTACGATGGAGGCAAACTACATTGTAGATACCGTACCGCCTGTGCTGTCCGCGTTGCTGTCCTTCGAGGAGGTGGTGGTGGATGCCTATACGGTTACCATCACGGGGCAGAGCAACGATGCCACCGCTCCTCCGGTGACCATGACAGTGATGGACAACGGGGCGGCAGCGGGGGCTCCGGAGGTGGGGCCGGATGGACGATTTTCCTTTCTCCTGAACCTGGAGGTGGGTGAGAACCACGTCACGGTCACTGCAACGGACGGGGCGGGGCTGACTACCACGGCCCGCTATTACATCATCCGTATGGTCACCGACCGGACACAGGCCGATGTGGACGCCCTGAACGACCGTGGGACATACAACGCCTCTGATCTCAACCGGGTCAATACGGCCATGGATTATCTGAACGGATGGCTTTCGGATGCGGGATACGTCACTGGATATGCCGGCCAGGGTATTGCCTGGGCTATAGATGACATCCCGCTACAGGCACAGATGGCGGACTACCTGTCCAACGTTGGGGCGATCGGTGGCACGTTCTCCCTTGCCAACGCCCCAGCAATCCCGGTCTCGATGGAGCTTCTGACCCATGAAGGGGCCAATCACATTGAGCGGGTTTTGGTGCTGACGGACCAGATCCGCGCTCGTTTGAAGCGGTCGCCATTTATGAGCGGCGAAATATTTTGTGGTGAGGTGTAACAATGCAAGATGGAATTATTGCTGGAAACGGAAACAGCCGGTATTTGAAAACGGTGGCGGCAGCGCTTTCCCTGTATCCTACCTATGAGGATTTTATCACGGCGCTGATCGCTGGGACATTTCCTATTGACCTGAACGGGATCAATGAGGCAGGGTGGTCGCAGAAGGGGACACCCCTGAACAAATTTACCTTGGTAAGTGACACCACAGAAACCAAGATATGGGGTTCATCCGGGAACCATACAGTTGACCAGGTGTTCAGTAAGATACTTGGCTCAATCGGATATTATCTGATAAAGGAGTACACATCGCCGGGGAACTACACCTATACGTTCGACCGCAAACATGCAGATATTTTTGTGGTTGTGGTTGGCGCTGGCGGCGGCGGCGGTTCGCGTGGCGACAAAGGTGGTGGAGGCGGCGGCGGCGGAGCTGCGGCGTACTATCACATTTTGGACAGCGATAGCATCGAAAATAAAAATATTGTTATCGGGACAGGCGGTGCCGGGGCGAATGCATCAGTCGGAGACGGGGTTGAGAAGAGTGGAGGAAACGGAGGGACCAGCAGCGCTTTTGGGATTATAGCGCCTGGCGGGAACGGAGGTAATGGTAACGGTAGTGGCACGGGTGGAGGCGAACATCCTTGGACAGGCGGTAGCGGAGGCGATGGGGGCTACAATACCGGGAAACCGGGTGAGGCCGGTCCTAATCTTGACATTTTGGGGTTTAAATTTTTCTGCGGAGGCGGCGGAGGCGGCGGGGATGAAGCCCTTAATGACCCTCCTACATTAGGAGGGGCCGGAGGCGCTGGTGGGGGCGGTGCTGGAGGTGCGGGAGCTACCGGCCAGACCAATGCAACAAATGGTACTGATGGAACCCGCGGCGGTGGCGGAGGAGGTGCTGGAGCGGGATGGACTTTCCGCTCCAGCGAGAATAAACCCAGCGGTAATGGCGGTAAAGGTGGCGATGGATATGTGGCGATTTACGCAAGAGGTATTTCTTGATGAAAACAGTCTATTTAAATGAGGATAACACTGTCCGCGAAATCATCCCGGAATATGCACTTCCGCCGGAGAAGTGGTATAGCGAGGCATTTGCACGGCGCTGTGTAGAGGTACAGGACGATGTAGAGCAGGGGTGGC